>Ga0074195_1001721_pt1 | contig 28540 bp, 22 predicted proteins | sample EPASupsiteHSE623_FD_64525 | JGI IMG/M metagenome (GOLD analysis project Ga0074195, IMG submission 64525) | Bioremediated contaminated groundwater from EPA Superfund site, New Mexico - Sample HSE6-23 | ecosystem: Environmental > Aquatic > Deep subsurface > Groundwater > Contaminated ... | reverse complement strand
TTGACGATGCGGAGCACCTCGATACCGGCCAGCTTGCCGGCGTTCTGGGTCGCCCGCCGCTGGGCTTCGTTGAAGTTCGCCGGTACCGTGATGACGGCGCGGTCGACCGGGACCCCCAGATGACGGGTCGCATATTCGACCGCCTTCTTAATGATGAAAGAGGATATCTCCTGCGGGGAATAACTTTTCTGATTCATCGCCACGATGACCGAGTCGTTGCTCCCTTCGGCTATCTTGAAGGGGAAGCGCATGATGGCGACCTCGGTGTCGGGGTGCGAGAAGGTCCTGCCGATGATACGCTTGATGGAGAAGATGGTACGGTCGGGGTGAAAGACCTTCTGTTTCTTCGCCTCGGTGCCGACGAGCAACGGAGTGCCCGCTTCGTCGAAGTGGACCACCGATGGTATCAGGAGGTGTGCGCCATCCTCCACCGGAATGACCTCCGGCACGCCGTCGCGCATCACCGAAACGATGGTGGTGGTCGTGCCCAGATCTATACCGAGGACATATCCGGACACTGTATCAGACCTCCATGACCTCTTTTTCTTTTTTCGCCGATATCTCGTCGAGCATCTTCATGTAGCTCTTGAGATCCTTCTCGACATTCTCGGAATACTTCTTCTCGTCATCCTCGGTGATCTGTTTCTCCTTCTGGGCTTTCTTCACCTCGTCTATCGCCTCGCGGCGGATGTGGCGCTGGCTCACACGGAATTTCTCAGCGACCTGATGTATCTGTTTGACGATCTCCTTGCGGCGCTCCTCGGTCAGCGACGGTATCGGCACCTTGACGAAATGGCCGTCGTTGATCGGGTTGAGGCCGAGATTGGCATTACGGATGGCGGTCTCGATCTCCTTAAGCTGGGTCTTGTCCCACGGCTGGACGATGAGCATCCGGGCATCGGGACTCGATACGGATGCGGCCTGATGGAGCGGCGTTTTCTGGCCGTAGTAATTGATGGTCACGCCGTCGAGGATCGCCGGGGTCGCCTTGCCGGTGCGGAAGGCGGCGAGCTCGGTCTTATAGGCCTCGATCGACTTCTGGAACTTTTCCTTTAGATGGTCGAAGAAGATCTTCTGATCGAACATGGTGTCCTCCTTGAACTGTCTATGCCGTTATCGTGCTTCCCGTGTCGTCCGAAGAGATCGCCTTGAGTATATTCCCCGGGGTGTAGATGTTGACGATCTTTATCGCCAGATCGTTCTCGGCGCAGAGGGTGAGGGCCGATGCATCCATTACCTTGTAGCCCTTCTCGATCGCCTCGCGAAAGGTGGTCCGCTTGATGAACGCGGCATCCTTGTATTTCACCGGGTCCTTGTCGTAGAGACCGTCGACCTTCGTCGCCTTGATGAGCAGATCGGCCCCGATCTCGACCGCGCGGAGCGCCGCCGCGGTGTCGGTCGTGAAGAAGGGGTTCCCCGTCCCGGCGCCGAAGATCACGATGCGCCCTTTCTCGAGATGGCGAATGGCGCGCCGCCGGATATAAGGCTCGGCCACCTTGTTCATCTCTATCGCGGACTGCACGCGGGTCGGCAGGCCGTGTTTTTCGAAAGAGGCCTGCAAGGCAAGTGAGTTTATCACCGTGGCGAGCATGCCCATATAGTCGCCGGTCGCCCGGTCGATGCCGGTCCGGCTGGCCTCTTGAAGACCCCGGAAGATGTTCCCGCCGCCGACCACGACCGCGGTCTGTATCCCCTTTTGAATGATGGCGCCGACCTCGGCCGAGAGGAAGTCGAGGAACTGCGGATCGATGGGGGGCCCATCCGATGCCAGCAACGCTTCACCACTTAATTTAAGAAGCACTCTACGATACATTCCTCCCTCCTAATTGAGAAGGTTTTTACACCCTATATTATAAGAAACGCTTTTTCAAGTTTTTGAACAGGGGGAAAGCTGCACATAAGCCGGATTCTGTATCAACCGGCCATTCATCTGGGACGGCAGTTGCCTGCCGCCTCAAGCGGTCAACCCGGACGCCTCGAGTGAGCCACCCTTTTTCCGCACAAGGCGGAACGCGTCCCTATTTGACCTTGCTCCAGAGGGGGTTTGCCGTGCGGGAACTGTCACCAGTGCCCCGGTGAGCCCTTACCTCGCCATTTCACCGTCACCCGGTCATGCCGGGCGGTATCTTTCTGTTGCACTTTCCGTAGAGTCACCTCTCCTGGCTGTTAGCCAGCCTCCTGCTCTGTGGAGTCCGGACTTTCCTCCAGCTTTCGCCAGCGGCCGGTAGTGCAACTTTCCCCTTGATTGATCGATGAGTCTTATTCCTCATCTTCGGCCGGCGGATCCATCGTCTCGCGGATCACCGGACCTTTTTTCTCGTTCTTGCGGTTCTCAGACGGCAGCAGGATGCACTGACAGTTGGGACAGGTCTCCATGCGTTCCGACTTGAGGACGTTGTTGTAGAGTTGGGGCGGCAGGGTCATATTACAGCCGCGGCAGATATAATTGTCGACCTCGGCGATCGCCTTACCGGTCTTGGAACTTTCAAGGATGCGTTCATATTTACGCAGGATCGCCGGACGGATCGCTCCGGTAAGTTTGTCGCGCTCATCATACATCTTCTCGATATCGTTCTCGATGGTCTTCATACGTTTGAGATTATCGTTCAGTTTATGTTTTGATTCGGCGATCTTCTTGATATTCTCCTGTTCCACCAGACCCAATTCCTGCGACTTGAGATCAACCTCGCGACCGATCTCCGATATCTCTTCCTCTATTTCTTTGTTGAAGCGCTTGATGTTGTCGATCTCGCGGAGCAGCGCGTTGTACTCGTCCTTGTTGCGGATGGCCGACTGTTTGCCGGTGATCCCCTTGAGCTTGTCCTCGCCGCGGCTCAGGATGTCCTCGCGTTTCTTGCGCTCCTCCTCCTGGATGGACACGCCGTTGCGGAGTTCCGCGATCTTGTTCTCCATCTCCCGGATCTGCTTTTCAAGCGACTCGTTCTCCTCGGGGAGGGCGTCGAGCTCATCCTCGCGCTGGAAGATCTGTGCGTCACACTTCTGAAGCTTCTTGAGTTTCTGCAGTTCTTCGAGCACGATGGCCTCCTTCTTGCTATTTCGTTATGCCGTCATCTTTGCCGTAAAAGATAAAAAAAAAGGCACTTGCCTTTCGGAACAAGTGCCTTGAACAGCCTTGAAATCTCTCTGTATGTAAAACAGCCAGATCGCCCGCCTCCATCAAAAATGGTGGGCCCAGGAGGAGTCGAACCTCCGACCATCCGGTTATGAGCCGGGGGCTCTACCAACTGAGCTATAGGCCCAAAAAATCCGCCCTCACTCTAGTGGTAAAAAGTAAAAAATCAAATTTTTCAGCTAAAATTGACTTCCCTGCCGTTCTTATTATTATTTTGCGACATTGTAGACCTTGTGCGATGGTGTAAAAAATGGAATATTTCGATATACCCGGCGGTGGGGTCGCCGAAGGCGAACTGACCCTTTCCGGTAATAAGAACGAAGCGCTCCCCGTTCTCGCGGCGACATTGCTTGCCGATGGGCCGGTGACGCTTCGCAATGTGCCCGACATCATCGATGTCCGCGTCATGCTCGAGATCATGGCGGTCATGGGCGTTTCCATAGAACATCGAGGCCCTAATACCTTGGTGATATCGGCCGCCGGCCTCACCGATAAGCCGCTTGATCGTGCGCTCTGCAGCCGTATCCGCACCTCCATCCTCTTTGCCGGGCCGCTTCTTGCCCGGTTCGGCAGTGTTCTTCTTCCTCCTCCGGGCGGCGATATCATCGGCCGTCGCCGCGTCGACACACACTTTTTCGGTTTTTCTCAACTTGGCGCCCATCACCGTGCCGATGCCGAGGGATACCACATCGCCGCCTCGCATCTGCATGGAGCCGATATTTACCTCGACGAGGCGAGTGTCACGGCGACCGAGAACATAGTTATGGCCGCGGTCCGCGCGGAAGGCCGCTCGGTCATCTATAATGCCGCCTGCGAGCCGCACGTTCAGGGATTATGTCGCTTCCTTAATACCATGGGGGCTCGTATAGACGGTATCGGGACCAACCGCCTGATCATCGACGGAGTGACTCGGCTTTCGGGGACCACGCATACTATCGGTCCTGACTACATCGAAGCGGGTAGCTTTATCGCTCTTGCGGCGCTGACCGGCGGTTCCCTTACCATTAAGAATACGGTACCGGATCAGTTGCGTAAAGTGCTTTTTGCTTTCTCGATGATCGGTATCGACGCACAGGTCCGCGGCGAGGATATCTTTGTGCCGCGCCATGAGCGCCTCGTCATGAAGAAAGAGATGCATAACGCCATTCCCAAGATAGATGACGGTCCCTGGCCTGCTTTTCCTTCGGATCTCATGTCGATCGCCATCGTTGCCGCGACACGCTCGGAAGGGACGGTGCTGTTCTTCGAGAAGATGTTCGAGAGCCGTCTGTTCTTCGTCGATCGCCTCATCGAGATGGGGGCACAGATCATTCTGTGCGATCCGCATCGGGTGGTCGTCAGTGGTCCTGCGCAATTGTACGGTACGACGCTGGAATCGCCCGATATACGAGCCGGGATGGCGCTTCTCATCGCCGCAATCGCGGCCAAGGGGCGTAGCCGTATGAACAATATCCGCCAGATAGACCGTGGTTACGAGCACATCGAAGAGAAGTTGCGTAAAATAGGCATAACTATAGACCGTTGTGCATTGAAATGACTATGAGTTCAGTATTAATTAAGTATAGTTATGTACTAATGATATAAAACTAAGTAAAATTTTCTTGATTTTTAAGGGGCCTCATGTTAGCATCGCCGTGGAAAGAGGAAAGTTCTCAATGGAGAGGCTGATGGGGAAAAACAACCTTAAGAAGTATCGCGAAAAGCTGTTGCTCAGCAAATCGGAACTGGCCCGCAAGGCCGGGGTGTCGGTGCTGACGGTCGATCGTGTGGAGCGGGGCGGTAAGTGCCGCATGGAGACAAAACGCAAGATCCTTATCGCGCTTGGCCTTTCGCTTGACGAGAAGGCGAAGGTGTTCTCCAACGACGAGGAGTGACGCAGGGAGGAGATGATGTTCTTCAACAAGCAACTGCTTGGACTCGACATGGGTTCATTCTTCTTGAAAGCAGCTCGTGTTGCCAAGAGCGGCAGGAAGTATCACCTTAAGAAATTCGGCTTCATCCCGATACCGGTGAACACGGTGGTCGATGGATCCATCATGAACACCTACGAAATGAACGATGCCATAAAGACATTGCTTACCAAGGATCGTCTCAACGACAAATATTGCGCCATCAGTATCGCCGGCCACGGTATCATCAGCCGTATCGTTAGTATGGCGCAGGTACCGCCTGAAGAATTTAAGAAGGCGCTTCGGGTCGAGATGGAAACGCATATCCCACACGACATTAACGAGATATATTATGACGGTATAAAGACCGGTGTGTTCGAAGAGAACAAGGAACGCACCATTCTTATCGCGGCTCGACAGGATCTCGTCGGCGATTTCATGCAGGTGGTGCAGAATGCCGGAGTGCGGCCGATGTCGGTCGAGATCGACGCATCGGCCCTCGCGAACGTCTTTGAGATCAATTACCCCGAAGAATTGGAGACCACGGTCGCACTGCTCAATATTGGTGCCTCGAAGGTGAATGTCGTGGTTCTGTCAAAAGGGGCCATCAGTTTCTTCCGCGATGTGCCCAACGGCGGCAACTTCATCACCGAAGAGATCACCCGTCGGCTCAAGGTCTCCTTCCAGCAGGCCGAGAGCCTCAAATCGGGCGAGCAGACCAACGATGATTCGATACTGCCCAATCAGGTCGAAGAGGTCGTTGCCGATGTCGCGAAGAACATGGTCAGCGATATACAGCGGGTTTTCGACTACTATGCCAATATCAATGCCGAGGATAAGATACAGAAGATATTCATCACGGGCGGTACGACCCGGAGTCACACTTTTGTCACATCACTCAAGTCGCTTATGCAGGTTCCCGTCGAGAAGATGAACCCGTTCAAGGAGATCGTCGTCCCGCCGAGCGTCATGGATCATGAGCAAATGGAATCGAACGCCCACATCGCATCGATCAGCCTGGGGTTAGCCTTACGGAGGTTGGACGAAGAATGATACGGATAAATCTTCTACCGGCCGGTGATGAAAAGTATATTGCATCGGCACGGATATTTCTGATATTCTCCGCGGTCATGATCGTTATCCTATTGGGTATAATCTTTGCGAACAGCCAGGTTCTGGCTGAGCGGGAGCGGGAAAGTAAGGACCGGCTTGATGAGGCGGATCGAGAGATCGCCAATCTTAAACAGATAATCGGCAAGATCAATGAATTGAAGGAGAAAAAGACAAAGTTACAGGAGAAAATAAACCTCATAATCAAACTGCAGGAAGAGAATATCGGCCCGGTCCGTGTATTCGACGAGGTCTCGCTGAAGCTTCCTTCGACCAAAATATGGATCGATACGGTAAGTCTGAGTGGTACCCGGATGGTCTTGGAGGGAAAAAGCCTCGAGAACCAGGAGGTCGCGAATTTCATGAAACAGCTCGAGTCCTCGATGTTCTTCACCAAGGTTGAGTTGCAACGGGTCCAGAAGGATTCGGCGGTGAACAATGTGCCGGTCCTAAAGTATAATATGACGGGCGACGTGTTGCTGACCGGAAAGCAGGCTACCGATACGGCTGCTGCCGCTACTGCTACTAAACCTGCCGAAGCGGCAAAACAACCTTAACCGGGAGCGTTGTATGAAGAATATCAATCTTAACACGCTACTTGTTCTCCTTGGCAAGCAGAAGGCGCTGTACCGCTGGGGTGCCATGGGGGTGATCATGGTGATCATCGTGGTGTCCTATTTCGTGACTAGTTTTCTGCCGCACCAGTCGCGGATGGAGGAGATGGCCGAGCAGTTCAGCCAGAAGCGCGCCGAGTTCTCGAAGATGGTCGTTCTGGTTCGTGACCGCGGTCAGTATATGGAAGAAGTCGAGCATCTCGACCGTGAACTGAAATACGCCATCACGGTCCTGCCTGACAAGAAGGAGATACCGTCGCTTCTCAAGAAGCTTTCGGAGGAGGCTGAGAAGTTCGGCCTTGAGGTCTACTATTTTGAACCGCAGGCCGAGAGCATAAAGGGATTTATTGCAGCGGTGCCGGTAGCCATAAAACTTAAGGGTAGCTTTCATGAGATCTTGAGTTTCTTCGATTCGGTGAATAAGTTCGCCCGTATCGTCAATATCAGCGATATACAGATGAAGGCCGATCCGCAGAGCGCCCAAAAGGCAGCACAGAATCGTGAGCGTGCTCAGAAAACGGTTACCTCGGCCGACGCCTTTTCTGCTTTTCAGCCGAACAAGACCGAGCTTGACGTATCGTTCCGTGCGACGACCTACCGATTCCTGACTCAAAATGAAATGGGCGGAGGCGGCAAATGAAAGCACCTCTTACTTCTTATCTTTTCTCTTGTTTTGCCATCCTCACTTTTATGGCGTGTTCGAGCGATTACGAGATCGAGCGGTTTGATTATAAGGCTGAATATGACCGTGTGAGCAAGACGAATGCAAAAATAGCCCAGAGCAGTGTCGAGAAAGATATAACTGAGATCATCAAGAAACGTTCATCGTACATCTATTCCTCGGTCGGCAAGCGTGATCCCTTCCGGAGCTATTTCGGCGACATGAAGGCGGTTGAGCTGGACCGTGAGCCGGTGAGTGAATTGCAACGGTACGACATAACTGATCTTACCATGACGGCGATCGTTTGGGGCATTACCGAGCCGCGTGCCATCATCGTGACGCCCGAAAAAAAGAGCATCATCGTGAAGCGGGGTAGTTTCATCGGCAAGAATTGGGGCAAGGTGAACGCGATCCTTCAGGACAAAATAGAGATAGTCGAGGTCTATAAAGATCCGCTCGGCAGAAAGATACTGAATAAGCTTTATTTGGAACTGCCGGTCAAGACCGTGCTCAGCGAAGGACGCGAGAACGAACAGGACATCAAAGACATCGGGACGGAAGAGGAGCCCGGCCAAACCGGGGGAGAAAAGCCTTCGTCCGGCAGTAGTGTTAACCCGCCCGCGGGAAAAGAGTAATGAATAAGGATCGCGAATAATGGAGCTGACGATGAAAAGCGCGACAATGACGGTTCTGCTCGCTCTGGTATTGTCCGTTGCGGCTGTCGCATCGGCAAAGCCGGGTACCGGTACGCTGACTATCGTGAAAGGCGGCGTTTCGGAATCCTTTGAAAGCCGTGCCGAGGGTCCGGCGGTGTTCTACCCGGGGACCGGACTGGTGAAAGTGCTTGTGCCGGGTGCGGTGGAAGCCCCGTTGAGTACTCTGGCCGATATTGTTGCCGGTTCTGCCGGTTCGCGTGACGCGGCGATGGTGTCGCTCGATCTTGAGGGCGGAGCCTTTGCGGTTGAGCGTTCCGGGAAAGCGCTTTCGGTGAAAGTGGGCGATGTCGAGGCGATAACGTCGCTCAAGGAAGCGGGTGAAGTGAAAAATGCGACGGTATCTTTCAAGGAGACCGACGGCGGCATCTTCATCTCTTCGAGCGAAGCTCCTCGCTTGGTCCGTTATTTTACGCTTACGGAGCCTGATCGTCTGGTGTTTGACCTGGTGGGTATCAAAGGGAAGATGAAAAAGCAAGATGGCGTACGGTATGCCAACCATCCCGCCGGATTTCGTATAGTTCTCGAACGGGTCATGCCGTCCTACTTCACGCTCGATCTGCGGCGGAATGAGGTGGTGTTCGCTGCCGCCGATCGTGCTCAACTCTTTTCTGAATTCAAGATCAGAGAGAAAAAGATACCGGCGCAGGAACCGTCGAACTCGCCAAGCCAGAGTGTGGTCGCTGAAAAGGTGGCATCTCCCGAAAAAACGGAAAAACGGCACGAGATCGAAGGATTGGTGTTCGCCGGCGAGGATCCGCAGATATTGAAGCTTTCGTCTCCCGATACGCTGAACATCGAGAAGAAAGTGGCTTCCGACAAAATAGAGATCCTGATCAAAAATACTTTTATTGGTAAGGAAAAAGAACAATTGATCGATGCGGGGTCTCTTGCGGGACCGGTGAAAGAGTTGGCCATCTTCAACGAAGGGGCCGATGTGAAGATCGTAGCGACCTTGAAAAAAGGCGAGGTTTCCTTCGATACCCGGACTGATGTCGGGGGTGCCGAGTTCCTTTTTGCCAAGGGCGCTGTCGCGAAGGTCGTTCCTGAAAAGGTGGCGGGCTATAGTGATGTGCAGGCCGCGGCCCTCGTACGTAATGCAACGGTCGGTGCCGACGAGGAACGGGAAACGGTGACCTCGGTCGATGTCGCCGAAGGATCCAAGGTTTATCGCGGTAAAAAGATCAGTCTTGATTTCAAGGATGTCGACATACTTGATGTGTTGCGTTTGATGTCGGAGATCAGTAAGCTCAATATCATCGCCGGTGACGATGTAAAAGGAACCATAACGGTGCGCCTTATAAATATTCCTTGGGACGAGGCGCTTGATGTTATCCTTAAGAGTAAATCGCTTGGCAAGGAGCGGATGGGAAGCATCATCCGCGTAGCGACCCTTTCAACCATTCAGCGTGAGAAGGAGGCTGAACTCGCCAAGATAAAGGCGGACCAGAAACTGGAGCCGGTCAAGGTCCGTCTCATCGCGGTCAATTATGCTATGGCGGGCAAGCTCATGCCGCAGGTCAAGGACCTTCTTTCAGAGCGTGGCTCGGTGACCACCGACGAACGGACCAATGTTCTTATTGTAAAGGATGTTGAAGAGATCCTCGACAAAGTGGAGCAACTGGTCGCCTATCTTGATACGCAGACACCGCAGGTCCTGATAGAAGCCAAGATCATCGAGGCTACCACTCAATCTGCTATTGGTCTTGGCGTAGAATGGGGTACCGGGTACACGGCTGATGCGCGCCACGGCAATCCGACCGGGGCGATGTTCCCCTATAACTTGGGCATCGGTGGTTCGGTCAGCGTTCCGGGTCCGGCCGATCATTCGGGCAGTATGGGCTTCTCCTTCGGTAGTATCGGCAATGTCGCCGATCTCAATCTGACGCTCAATGTGATGGAGGCCGAGGGGCGCATCAAGATCGTCAGTTCTCCCAAGGTGGCGACGCTTGATAACAGCGAGGCGATGATACAACAGGGTGTCAGCGTGCCGATCACTACTAGAGCGACTGGCGGTGAGGTTACCACGAAATTCATCGATGCGACCCTTATCCTTAAAACGACCCCTCACATTACCTCCGATGGCTCTATTTTGATGAAGTTGAATGTCAACAAGTCGGAAGCCGACTACTCGAACACCAACTACCTTGGTGAGCCGGCGATCCTTAAAAAAGAGGCGCAGACCGAGATCCTGGTCAGAAGCGGTGATACCGTTGTCATCGGTGGGGTCTACACCAATAAGGTCAGCAAAACGGTTCGAAAGGTGCCGTTGTTGGGCGATATCCCGATCCTTGGATGGTTGTTCAAGCAGGTCGACGAGCGGATAGAACGCTCGGAACTTCTGATCTTCATTACCCCGCGCATCATGAACAAGGTCAAATCCTCCATGCCGCTACTTAAATCGGAGGAGGAATAACCATGAGAGAACAGGGAGTAAAAGCCATGAAAAGCGTAATCGTCATCGCTGTTATGGCCATTATCGTGTCGGCTGGGTGCGCCAATAGCGAGCAGTCAATTTTCATTGATAGTTTTATCCCGGCCTTGCCGGAAAACAACTGTACAATATCTCTTGACTCAAAGGTTTACTACAGCAAAGGGTTCGTGGATATTTATTTTACCGACAATTACTCGCTCACCTTCCGGTTGGTCAATGAGATGGGGACGACGGCCGAAACGGGGCAGGGAACTCCCGATGCGCCGATAGATTCCCAGGAGGCGAATATCTGGAAGATGAAGTACGTCATATTGGAATACGAACTTCCCGGTGTCCCTGCGATGGATGCTTCGGTATGGGGTCGCCGTGAGATACCGGCGCAGATACTGGTGGATAATGACGGCGGCAAGATAACCAAGACGATAGAATTGTTGACCGCCGAACAACATCTGAACTTACGGCAGATCTTTTCCGCCTTTGATTCTTTTAACCCGCCGGTGAGTTTTGATTGGGAGACCTATCCGATCATCGTGACGGTCCAGGCAGAGGGGGAGAAGCAAGGTGGCGGCGATATCATTCGTTCCAACAAACTTCAGTTCCAACTGGTCCCGGCGTATGGTGAAATGATCATGGCGGGTGCGGTCTATCTCGACAAGGGATGGAAGAGCGATGAGGAGATAAAGGCCGACAGTAAGGGGAATCTTACCGTTGAAGAACAGCTTTTGTATGAGCGGGATAAGGATATTTACGATACCATTATGAATTATTGTGATTTCCCGACCGAACATCTGGTCGGTTGCCTTCCGGGACAGGATTTTGGGCTGGTCGATTGCTACACCTATATGGGAGTCGATCAGGCTATTGAAGCGCTTCTACCGAGTTACAATTGTTGTCCGAAGAAGGCTCCCGAGGCTCCGACGGCTCCCGATTCGGGCGAGTGATCATTTCCCTTATATTTCCTTGACATCACCTGGTTCGGTTCATAAATTCATGCATTGTTTGCTCATTTAACTATCTCGGAGGGTAGTATGTCTCGGATAATCGAATGTGTGCCGAATTTCAGCGAAGGGCGCGACCGTGCGGTCATCGATCAGATCACGGCCGAGATAAAGAAGGTGAAGGGAGTTAAATTGCTCGATGTCGATCCCGGGTGGGATACCAACCGGACCGTCGTCACCATGGTCGGTGAACCGGAGCCGGTCATCGAAGCAGCGTTCAACGCGGTGAAGAAGGCGCACGAACTCATCGATATGCGCAAACACAAAGGGGCTCACCCCCGTTTCGGCGCCTGCGACGTCTGCCCGGTCATCCCGGTCAGCGGCGTTACGATGGAGGAATGCGTCGAAATAGCGCGCCGGCTGGGCAAAAAGCTGGGGGCAGAGCTCGACTACCCGGTTTATTTCTACGAATACGCCGCCACGACGCCGGAGCGGAAGAACCTTGCCAAGGTCCGCGAAGGAGAATACGAGGGTCTTGAGGCGCGTCTTAAGGATCCCCATTGGAAGCCCGATGCCGGTCCTGCCTCATTCCGTCCGACCAAAGGGGCGACGGCGGTCAGTGCGCGCGAGTTCCTTATCGCCTACAATGTGAATCTTAACACCACCGATAAAAAGAAAGCGAATGACCTTGCGCTTCTCATCCGCGAACAGGGCTATCCCAAAAAGGACAAAGACGGCAAGCTGCTCAAAGATGAAAAAGGCGAAAAGGTCATGGTGCCCGGCAAATTCAAGTCGTGCAAGGCGATCGGCTGGTATGTCGACGACTACAAGCGGGCGCAGATATCGATAAACCTGACCAACTATAAAGTGACCTCGATGCATCAGGTCTTCGACGAACTCTCGGAGCGGGCCCGCGATGCCGGACTGCGGGTCACCGGCAGCGAGATCGTCGGCGTGGTGCCCAAGCAGGCGCTCATTGAAGCGGGTATTCATTACCTTGAGAAACAGGGTGGATGCGCTGGCCAGTCGGACGAGGAGCTCATCAAGATAGCGGCCCAGTCGCTCGGCCTGTCCGATGTCGCGCCGTTCAAGCCGCAGGAGAAGGTGATCGAGTTTCTCATTAAAGAGCAGAAAGGGCTGGTCGATCTGACCGTCTCGGGCTTCTGCGACCTGCTGGCCAGCGACGCCCCGGCGCCGGGCGGCGGCAGTGTCGCGGCGCTCTGCGGCGCGATGGCGGCCTCTCTCGCGTCGATGGTGGCTAATCTGACCCACGGCAAAAAAGGATACACGCAACACAATGCTCTGATGAACGACACTGCCAAGGATGCCCAGACCCGCAAAACGGAGTTGTTGGCACTCATCGATGAGGATACACTTGCGTTCAATCGCATGATGGCGGCGATGAGTGCGAAGAAGAAAATCGAGAAAGAGGGGAGTGAGGAGGAAAAGAAGCGGGCGGCGGCCGAAGAGTATGAGGCGCTGAAGTACGGCACGCTGGTGCCGCTCAAGTGCCTGGAACGGAGCGGTGCGCTGTGCGGACTCCTGCAGGCGGTCGCCGAGAAAGGGAACGAGCACGCGGTGTCGGATGCCGGTGTCGGCGCGCATCTCGTCAAGGCGGCGGCTCATGCCGCGGCGCTCAATGTCCGTATCAACCTCAAGAACTTCGTCGATACCGATCCTTTCAAGAGCGAGACCCTGACGCAAATGAAAAAGCTACTTGCTCTAGCCGAGCAGGGCGCCGATGCGGTGATCACCGTTGTCGACAAAAAGCTCTGATTCTTCTGCCTTCCTCGTGCCTGAAAAGTTGATTTCACCGTTTCATTCATTATAGGATAGCGTCGAAGAAGAGGAGTGGTCCCATGTACCTTTTGATCTATCGTGACAACAAGCATATATTCTCTTTTTACGTCAACAGCGCCAAAAAGAAGATCGTCATCGGCGGTGAGGAGGGGGATATCCTGTTCCCGCCTGATATGCATGGCCATGAATTATCGCTTCGCCGCGAATTTGATTTCAAGACACGTCAATATCTTTGGGCGCTTTACCCCTCGTCGAAAGGCTTCTCGGTCAACGGCAAAGAGGTGAAGAACGGCGATCCCTTCTCGGTCAGCGATGTGGTGTCGATCCGCGACTTTTCTTTTTCGTTCTCTCAGTTCTCTCATCTCGGCGTTGTGCAGGCGGCAGGCGGCAGGGCCGATCAGGGTCAGACGATAGTCGTCGATACCGAACGGACGGCATATAAAAGTCTTCTTGTCGAGTCGGATGGTGTCGCGAAGACCTTCATGTTCCGTGACGGACGCGAGATACTCATCGGCCGCAAGAAGGCCGACATCACCTTGCAACAGCCCGATGTGAGTTCTGAGCACCTTTTACTCGTCATGAAAAGTTCCGGCATCTATTTCTGGAACAAAGGAAAGAACGGTACTTGGATAAACGGCATGCGTGTCGAGAACGGCGAACTGCAGGAGGGGAAATATCGCTTCCTCATCGCCGGCAAGCATCCGGTCACGGTGACGGTGGTCCGCGAGCGGCTTGCCGAATCGTTCTATAAAGGTTCGCTGACGCCGCTGTTCGAGAAGGTCGAAGGGTGGATACAGAAGCCCGACCTGTTCGGCGGCCATCCCATCATCCTATTCAGCGGTGAGAGCGGGGTGGGCAAGGAGGTCTTTGCCGAGTTCACCCACAGCATCTGCGGCCGTAAAGGGGAATTCGTCACCTACAATGCCGCCGCGATACCCGAAACGCTGGCCGAAAGTGAACTGTTCGGCACCTGCAAGGGTAGCTTCACCGGCGCCGAGGAGCGTTCCGGTGCCTTTTTGCAGGCCGACGGCGGGACGCTTTTCCTCGACGAGATAGCCGAGATGCCGCTCAATCTGCAGGGCAAGATACTCCGTGTTCTCGAGGACTGGATGGTCCGTCGTATCGGCGAGAGTTCCGGCGGCAAAAGGGTCGATCTGATGATGGTCCTCGCCACGAACCGCGACCTTGCCAAAGAGATCGCGGCGGGGCGCTTCCGCAAAGATCTCTTCTACCGCATCTCGACGCTTGCACTCACCATACCGCCGCTCCGCGAACGGCGCGAGGATATTCTTCCATTGGCTCGCCATCTGCTTTTCTCTTTGACCGGGCGCGAGGTGCCGTTCACCACAAAAGCGATAAAAGCGCTTGAGGGACATGATTGGCCCGGCAATGTGCGGGAACTTAAGTCGGTCATGACCCGTTTTGCCTACACCGGAAAAGAGGAGTTTGATGTCCTCGATGCCTCCTTTTGATGCCTGAAACCTTTACCCTCTGAAATGCTTGAAAAAAAAAGTATGGAGTCTTGGTTGCTGACCTTTATGTTGTTGCCGATCGAGGCAAAAAGATTGACAAACGAAGGGAGACACACTAGCGTGTGCAGACCTAAACGGGGACTCATGTTCCAGACTAGTAGAACGACAGTTTATCATACACCAAGAAGGAGGCCATCGTGGTGAATCCGCTGAAGGCATTGTGGATCATCGCACTTCTGGCGGCCTTTCCTCTTTTTGCTCAGGAGCCCGCAGAGGGCACTGAGGAAAATGGGGAAGAAGCGGCGGTAGAACAACCCGCCGATACGCAGGAAGAGGCGGCGACCGCCGAGAAAAAGGACGAAGAGGAGAAGAAAGCCGAGGAGAAAAAGGCCGAAGAACAGGCGGCTGAAAAGAAAGAAGAAGCTGCTCCCGCCACTGAGCCGGCTGTTGTTCCGGCAACTGCGGCGGCACCGGTCCCGACCGTTACTCCCGAACAGCCGGCGACTGCCCCGGCCGAAGCGCCCAAGACCGAGGAGGTCGTCGCTGAAGTGAAGGAGGAGGGTGACAAGAAGGAAGAAGAGAAAAAGGAAGAAGAAAAGAAAGAGGAAAAGAAGTACAATGTCGCGTTGACCAACATCCTGTCGCACAACATCAGCAAGGACCGTCCGGTGCTTGGCTATATGCTGAACCTTTCGGGCGGTGTGACGTTGCCGTGGGAACTCAACCTTGGCGCCTCGGTCGGTTTCAGTTATACTCTAAACTGGGATAGACCCGAAACGAGCAATGGCGGCGGCGGCCTCTATGAAAAAAGTACACTCAATTATTTTCTCTTCGACGGCACTCCCCTGAATGTAGATCTTTCGCGTCGTTTTACCATTCCGACGGCCGAGATCAATATGACTCCGTCGATCAGTTGGACATTGCCCTTTACCAACAATACGCTTTGGACCCAATATTATATGCGTTCATTGTTGTCGTTAGGTCTGGCGGTCGATCGCACCTTTAAGCTGGCCGAAGGGCTGACCCTTACGTTGGCTTATAGTGGCTCCTATACCAAGTCTTTTGCCGAGGAATCGATGGCTTGGGATGATTCACAGAACGAGCCGATCGATTTCAATGTTGAACATTCTTTTACCAACATGATCAATGTCTCGCTCGCCTACAAGGGTTTTTCGGTCAAGCTCGGCTACGGCTATGTCAACGAGCGGGTTTGGAATGATGTAACGCAAGGAGACGATACGACCGAATTCCAGGCGTGGACCCACTCGGTCATGTATTCGGGGAGTATAGGATATGGCCTGCCCGGTTTCACCGACGGCGACAACTTCATCTTCGGTGTCGGTTTCCAGACCGGCGGCCCCGAATTCGAAGATGGCCGTATGGCTCGTTGGGATTACACCATAGCTACCTCGCAGACCTCTCAGGAAGATTCAAAAAAGAAATCGCTCTATATGTACCCGTTCAATCCCCGTTTCACGAAGATACAGGCGACCATAGGCTACAGTTATAGTTTTTAACCGGAGGATCCTAGTATGAACATCAAAAGAATCGCGTGGGTGCTGTCGGCCCTGATCGCGGCGCTCTTCGTCGCGGCGTGTACGACAGAGCGTGAGGCGGTCGACAAGACCCCCGTGGAAACGCTCGACAAGCAGCTTTTCGAAGGTGAGTTCTTTTACCGCCAGACGGTGACCGAACTTCCCTACTCTGCCGATTTCGCCTTTATCGGCGAATCGAATGACGGTAAGATCCTTAAGTGGAAGATCACCAAGAATTGGCTCTTGGCCGTTAGCGTACACGACAAGGTCGAGATCGTCGACACCGCTGAACAGGTCGCGGTAAATGAAACGGTCGTTCTGGCCTTTCCCATCCTTCAGCACTTCGACATCCTGCCGGTTGAGAATCCGACCACCGGTGAAGATCTCCCGGTCCTGCAGCCCAACACCGACTGCAAATGGAATGAGTGCCGCTATTTCATGATCGACCAGAGCGTGAATGCTCAGAGCAATTTCGAGCTCAAGTACCTGTGGCTCACCGAAGAGTGGGGCGCGCCTTACTATCGCAACGGTATCGGCAGCGCTACCGATCTCGAGTTCTACAGCCATGACGGCAGCTACGTCATTCCCAAGGACTACCAGAGCGTGATGAAGAAAGAGGGCGATGCCGCCTTCAATAAAGAGGTTGAGTGGTTCACCTTTAAGACCAAAGAGGTCCTTAACCCCCTTAACGACTGGAGTTCGATCTATTCGTGGGAAGACATAGAGGATTTCCTCAACAATGAACCGATGAACATCACCTACAAGCACACCTTCATCAAGGTCAACCGTGATGTCGTCGGCGAACGCACCTATGATCCGGCCAATAGTCAGTGGACGTGGAAGAAGGGCGCGAAAGACAACGGTTTCCGCCCGCTCGAATTCCAGGACCAGCTGTTCCGTCGTTTCGGCTTCTTTACGAATAATTTCCGCGGTTACGATCCGGTGACCGGCGCGAAGGACAAGGACTACCATGTTCTTGCCAACTATTTCAACATCGCGTGGGCTAAGGCGGGCGGAACTGATGGTGTTGCGACCGATTGGAATTTCACCTGCCCCGCCAATCAGCGTACCGCCGCTACCTACAACACCTGCCTTGAACAGCTCAAGTACCAGCAGAAGGTCGTTTTCACGTCGTCGGCAGAGACGCCGCTCCGGATGCTTCCGGTCAACTGCGCCATGGCGAAGGATTATAACCGCGCGTTCCTTGCCGCTCGTTTCGCCGCCATGAATCCCGGCAGCGACACCCGCGAGTTCGACAAGTGGTATTTCGCCAACTATACGAACGACTTCTTTAAGACGGTCACTTTCGGTGGCAAGAAGATCACGGTCCGCGATGAAGAATGGTATCTGAATCCTCCCGCCAACTGGGAAGATAAGTGCTTCCTCCCCAACGAGAACGCGGTCGTTCAGTCGTGGGACGGCACCTTCAAAGCCGACAAGAGCATCAACGAGATCGTCGCGTTCGTCAAGAACCCCGTCATGGCCTATGTGGCCGAACGTGACGGCAGACACCTCGGCAACCACGAGAATTATGAGAATTTCTATTCAGAGAACTATGAGAATGCGGTATTCGTCTGTGTCCCGAACGCCGATGCCGATGCGGCCGCCGGCAACGCGGGCAAACTGGTCTACTTTGAGAACTGCCTGACCAATGAAGCCCAGATGACCGCTCTCTATGAGACCGAATATCAGAAAGAATGGAAAGGCGATCGTTATGACTGTCAGGTCCTGGCCAAGGACGAGACCTGCCCGGCCGGATACGCCCGCGTCAAGGCCGCCTGCGAGATCACCGAGGAACGTACCTGCAAGGTGTACGATAACGGTAAGGGCCTGCCGAAGCTGCGTCACCGCTATGTGAACGGCGACCTGACCGTCGCCATGTTCAACTGGGTCGATCAGCCGACCGATTACGGTATCCTTGGCGTTTCCCAGTGGAACGTCAACCCCGAAACGGGTCAGTCCTTCGCGGCCGGCTCCAATATAGCCGGTTCGGTCCTTGAATGGGTCACCAGCCGTGGCTTGGAACTTACCCGCATGTTGATCGATCAGGAAGATCCGGCGGCGTGGGATTGGCAGGATCTTATGGATCCCGAGGACTATACCAAACGTCCCCAGATGGCGTTTAACAATGATCCTGAACCGCGTCTTGCCTACACCGATGGTGGTCAGGCCATGCGTGCCAAACCGGTCGCCATCAAGTTTGAAGACCTCATAGAAAAGAACAAGCCCCAGCAGCGTTTCGACTACAGCTCGATCCGTGGCAGCAAATGGGAAAAAGAGATGGTGCCCTATTCGATCCGCACCACGCTCTTCCCGTGGACCGACAGCAACTATTCCGACCCGATGAAAGAAATGATGTCTCCGTGGTATAATCCCGAATCGCTTAACGCCGACATGATCAAGTATCAGGAAGGCATGAAGATGGACTTCTTCATGAACGAAGAATTCCTTGACGGTGCCGTCGTTCAATTCATCAAGAAAAAACAGGCCGAGCTGAAGAAGGAAGGCATCACCTCCAGCAAGCCGGAGTATGTGCAGCGGCTCCTTGCGGCGATGTTCGACGAACTCGAACTCCTTCTTTACAAAGGCGTCGCGCAGCATGAGATGGGCCACAGTGTCGGCCTGCGCCACAACTTCATCGGTTCCATGGACCAGGCCAACTACCGCGATGGTTTCTTCGCCCCCGAGAATTATCCGGCGATGATGGAAACGGTCGAGGCGAAGTATAATGAACTCATCGATGCGGGCACGCCGGAGAACATGATCGGCAAGCAGCTCTATTACGAGCGTCGCAATTTCGAAGCGAAGATGAACTATTACACCTATTCGTCGGTTATGGATTATCAGCGCGAGGCCTATATCCACGCGATGGGTCTGGGCAAGTACGACGATGCGGCCCTTAAGTTCGTCTATGGCCGCGCGGTCGAACAGTACGACTTTGACGCCGATGGTTTCTTCAAGACCGATACGACCAACCCCATCCGCGATCCGAAGTACCCCTACCCGATCCTTCTCAACCGCTCCTATATCGATGAGACCACCGGTGAGCTTAAGCCGAATCCCGATCCGAAAGAGATGGTCACCTATTTCGATACCGATCTGCTTGAGTATGTGACCCGCTTGGTCCCGGCGACCGTGAAGGGTGCCATGGGCGCCCCGTTGCAGGATTCCAACGGCGATTATCTCAAGGCCGGTTCAGACTATCTGCTCAATGACGCTTCGATCCATAAATATCTCTTCTTCTCCGACGAGAAGCAGACCGATGAACCCGGGAACAAGATATTTGATTACGGCTACACGGGCGTTGATTCGATCCGCGGTATGGCCGATCAGGATGAGATGTATTACTTCCTCCGTTACTTCAAGCGCGGCAACCCGAAGTTCCGTGAATTCCGCGGTCGCAAGAGCTGGAAGATGATACTCGATACCCTGCTCACCAAGTATAAGTTCGTCCACTACATGCTCGACCTTAACTACAATTTCTTCCAGTCGGGCTGGTTCGGCTATCTCCCCTCACCGAATGCCGACGGCACCACGACCTGTAATGAATCCACCTATCCGCTTGGCTATAAGTTGAGCAGCAAGAAGGCAAAGGGATTCGACGTAAACTGTGTCGACTACTCTATGGCCCTCGAGGGTAAGGAGTGGTTCGTCGATACCTACACCGGTAAATTGCGGACGATCAAGCCCTTCAGCATGGGCGATTATCTCCTCGCCTCCTATGAGGGTATCAACCACCTCGTGTTCGACATCATCTATCGTCCCGATGCCGATTGGCATGCGGAAACTCCCTCGACCGACGTCCTGAATACCACCGATAAACTGGAACCGGGACAGACCGGCGTGTGGAACAAGGACAACTACATCCGCGATCACCTTGAAGGCGACACCGCCTTTGCCAACATTCAGCCGAATGTGGGCCGTTATCATCGCGATCACTACGACATTCAGGATGATCCGACCACCTACTACGAGAAGGTCATCTGGAGAGGGTTCTCGGAAGAAAAGATGGTCGCCTTCTTCACCATTTCGAATCAGGGTTGGTTGTCGGGCAAGTATCAGCGCGAGAGCATGGCCAACGGTCTGGGCCAGATGGCGCCGGGCGTTGACAAGCTCATAGTGAGCCTCCTTTCCGACGTCGCCAACGAGAACGCTTTGATCACCTATTCTCCGTACTGTATAAAGGCGGGGACCAACGAGGTCGTGCGGGCCGAGCTGCCGATCGATATTCTGACCACCATGTACGGCTGGGCTCCGATGCCGTATACCGGTCTTCCCGAGACGCCGAATATGCAGAAGTACGGCAAGATCAAGAACCTCTGTGCCATCGGTGCGTGGAATGATCCGACCACGGTTTACAATCCGATACACGCCGGCTGGATATACTTCGACAAGATGTGGCCGCTTTACTGGGGCATCGGCAATATCATGAACACCTCCGCCGACACCTCGGTCATGTTGAAGTTCGCCACTCTCAAGTATTCCGCCTCCGAGACCAATATGCGTCCCGTCGGTATCGATGAAGTGGAATCGATATCCAAGGACAGCCTCTACTACTACCGTGCGAAGATGCCGACCGACTTCATGGATGCGGCCGACATTCTTATGGTTGATGATTGGCGGATACACATCAAGGACGGCATGACCTATGCGGCGGCCCTTGCTCAGATCAATACCGACCATGGTCACACCTTCGCCGATGTGGCGGCGGCGCAGCAGTACCTGCGTGACAAGTATATGCGCTTCTCGCCCTCGTACCGGTTGGTGTTCCATCACTTGGCTCTTTCCGAGAAGGCCAGAGCGACGGGCGACTGGTCGGCCGACAACGCCGATTATTTCGTTGCGGTCATGGAGACCACGCTTGATCAGATGAATTCCTTCATAACCGATCACCTGGGCGAAGCGTCCTTCTACGCGAGCCATTACTGATCTTTGGTAACCGGTATGAACGTTCCGAAAAGGGGGGCTGAAAAGTCCCCCTTTTTTCTTGCCCTCTATTTTTCTTTGGCACTTTCAACCTTTTTCTTCTCAGAGCTTTCCGGTTCCGACTCCTTTCGGCAGCAGGGCGGTCGCGAGATACGGCTGACCTTCACCGGGACGGAGATATCGCACCGGGGGCGCTCTCTGCCGGAGCTTCGTGTCGAGGGAATGAGTATGCCGCTTTATCTGGGCGATCATATCTTTGTTTCCTTTGACGAGGGGATGACCGAAGCCGATATCCGCAGGATGATCGAAGGAGTGGGGGGAAAACTGCTTGCTCCCATCACCCGGACGCGCAATGCCTATTTCGTGCAGAATCTGAGACCTTCGCTGGACCTTCTCTATCGCATTACCGATGATCCGCAGGTGGTCTGGGCCGAACCCGACATCTACCGGCCGGTGCAGTGGAAGGGGTACCGGCCGAACGATCCGCTTTTTCCCAATCAATGGCATCTCGAGAACGCCGGACAGACCGGTATCGTGGGAGAGGATGCGAAGGTCGCGGCGACCTGGGAATACCTTATGGATCGCGACCTTGAGCCGGGCCGCGGTGTGAAGGTCGGCATCATCGATGATGGATTCGATCTCGCACACCGTGATCTGGCGAGCACCTTTCTGCAGGGGATCGATCTGTTCGACGATGATGCCGTGCCGATGATCGGCGAAGAGGATCTTCACGGCACATCGGTCATCGGCGTACTCGCGGCACGGTGGAATAACGGCATCGGTGTTGCCGGCGCCTGTCCGGGGTGCCTTATCGTGCCGGTACGGGTGAGTTCCGATCTTATCGACGGCACTACCGAGATCGATGCCTTTAATTACCTTCTGGATCGCGGCGTCGACATCATATCGAACAGCTGGGGGCCGACCGACCACGGCGGTCCGTTCGACATGAGTGCGCCGCTCAAGGAGATCATGCAATATGCCGCCACCAAAGAGCGTAATGGCAAAGGCGTGATCATTCTCTTTGCCGCCGGCAACGGCAACGAGGACATCTCGGACCCCAAAACACTCGACGGTTATGCGGCCAATCCGTGGGTCTTTGCGGTCGGTGCGGTGAATGCCTCCGGCGTTAAAACGATGTACAGCGACTACGGCAAGGATCTCGACATACTTTCTCCGAGCTGTGATATCGATCTGGAGGATTACGACGACCCGTTCGATATGGAAAAGATACGTGACGGTATCTGGACGACCGATAACACCGGATTCGACGGGTACGCGGCGGGCGATTATACCCCCGGGTTCTGCGGCACCTCGAGTGCCACGCCGCTTGCCGCCGGGATCATCGGGCTTTTGCTCGCCGCCGATCCCGAACTGACGCGCGATGAGATATATGCGTTGGTGACCGGTACCGCCGACAAAGTGAGTCCCGACGATGCACAGTACGACGAGAATGGATTCAGTCCGCGTTACGGATATGGCCGCATCAATGCACTTGCCGCCGTTACTGCGGCCTGTGCCGACGGCTGTACCGGCGCTTTGCCGGTCGATGAGGAGCCGATAGCGGCGCTGGATGCGGAGGTTGACTTCGTTGAGAATATGAATACAGTGACCGATGCCGATGCCCTGCCGGTACCAGCGGGTCCCGTTGAGAAGGGCTGTACATTGGCCGGACCGCTCTAGCAAGAGGAGGAAAAGATGAGTTTTTTTGCCGCTATTTGGGACGCGATACGGCCGAAACGCCGGATACTGCCGGTTGAGTTGAATGTCGATAACTTCAATGCGTCGATACAGAATTCTCCGGTCCCGGTGCTGGTCGATTTTTATTCGCTCACCTGTGTCCCGTGCCGCCAGATGGCTAAAACGGTCATCAAGTTCGCGACCGACTATCAGGGACGGATACGGGTGGGGGCCTTCAACACCGAACAGGATACGCAGGGAAAGATACTGGCGCCGCTCAAGATCAGATCGGTGCCGACATTAGTGTTCTTCAACAAAGGAAAACCGATCGAGGCCTTCGTCGGCATCACCGGGTATCTCAAGATAGCCGAGGCCCTTGAGAAGATAGAGAAGAGTAATTCCTGATCGTCAATCGAACGACACTTTCACGGTGTCGCCGGGTTTGATGCCTGCCCCTTCCGACCAGTTCACCTCCAGAACATAACGTACCGGTCTTTCGCTGGGCAGTGATCGTTCAGAGCCGGGTTCTCCCTTTTTCACCGACACGATCCGCATATCGTCGCCGATATAGATGATCGCGAGCGGCATCGTAGTGTGGTACATCCAGAAGGAGCGTTCCTGCAGGTCGTCGAAAATAAAGAGCAGCCCGCGACCCTTTGGCAGGGACGGGCACTCCATGAGCCCTTTGCGGTGGAGCGGGGTGGTGTCGGCGATGCCGGCGCGGAACGACAGGGTGCTTCCGCCGGTCGTCTTGAGGGTGACGGTCGCCTTCTCCTTGTAGCCGCAGAACGGCTCAGCGGCCGAAATGGTCCCACACAGGCAGGCGAGCAGGGTCAACAGGCACGCCGTTTTCGCGGATCGTAAGCGCATCGATTCTCCGTTGGGTGACCAGACCTATCTCATGCCATCCCGCCATCGCGCCGGGGGCGGTAACTATCAGGAAAAATTCCTCGCCGCTGGTGAGCAGCAGGTCGGTAAGCGGTACTCCGAACTCGTGGGCCGTCTGAGCGACTATCGGGTGGACCGGTATCCGCTCGACCGCCAGTTCCATCGAGACGCCGCTCGCGTTGGCAAGCAGGGTGAGTTCCGAGACCAGCGAATCGCTCAGATCTATCGCGGCGTTCGGGGTGTCGGTGAGTGGTGCGTGGGTAAAGGGATCGGGGTAGAGAAAGCGTTTTCTGGCGGCGTTATCGTCGTTCATTCCGCGTTGCAGGCGAAGCAGTCCCGCCTTCGACAGTCCCGGTTCGCCGGCGATAAAGATACGGTCGCCGGGCTGGGCGCCGGAACGGAGGAGTGGTCTTTCGGAGGGCGTGCCGAACATCGTTGCGCCGATGAAGAAGGCGGTGCCGCCGGTCGTATCGCCGCCGATGCAGGTGATGCCGTAGGCCTTTGCAAAACGAGTGATGCCGGCGATGATGCCATGCGCTGTCTCCTGCCGGTCGGTGGGGAAGGCAAGGTTCAGCGTGAAGTGGGTCGGCCGCGATCCCATGGCGAGGATGTCGCTCGCGTTGGCCGCCATGAGCCGCCAGCCGACGGCGTCGGGCGGCATGAAGGAAAGGTCGAAATGGATCCCTTCGGCCATGTGGTCGGTGGTGACCAGCAGTCCTTTTTCATGCCAGATAGCGCAGTCGTCGCCGATGAAAGGATGTGCAGGATCGTCAAGCGGCATGAGTTCACGGATGATGGCCCACTCGCGATTGTCGAGCATAGGTTAGCGCTTGAAGAGTTTTTTGAAGACCTCGCGGTAATCGGAGACGAAGGTGACCCCGATGCCGTCGCGTATCTCGGCGGGTATGCTGTCGTAGAGCGGTTTATTCTCCTGCGGCACGATGACGGCGGTGAGGCCGTTGCGCTTGGCGGCGAGCATTTTTTCCTTGAGGCCGCCGATGGGCAGCACCTTGCCGGTCAGGCTGATCTCGCCGGTCATGCCGACGGCCGGGTTGACCGTCTTTTTGAGGAAGAGCGACAGGAGCGCCGTCGTTATCGTGATACCGGCCGAGGGGCCGTCCTTAGGCACTGCGCCCGCCGGGAAGTGGATATGGATATCCTGCTTTTCGAGCGAGAAATCCTTGGGCAGGCCGAATTCGGCGCGGTTGCTCTTGATGTAGGACAGCGCGATGCGGGCCGATTCCTTCATCACATCGCCGAGATGGCCGGTGAGGATGAGCTGGCCGGTCCCCTCCATGCCGTTGACCTCGATCTTGAGCGTCGTGCCGCCGTGCATCGTCCACGCAAGGCCGGTGACCACGCCGATACGCTCTTCCTTCACGAACTCCTCTTCGGAGAAGGGGGGAAGTTTGAGATATTTCTCGATGAGTTCGGGGGTGACCTTTTTGGTCATCTTCTTGCCGGCGGTCTTGAGCGTGATGCTTTTGCGGCAGATGCTGCCGAGCTTGCGTTCCAGTTCGCGGACCCCCGCCTCGCGGGTGTAGCGGCGGATGATGAAGAGGATCGATTCGTCGGAGAACTTGAGTTCGTCGGATTGGAGACCGTTGTTCTCAAGTTGGCGCGGAATGAGGTAACGGTGGGCTATCTGTATCTTCTCGAGATCGGTGTAGCCCGACAGCGTGATCGTCTCCATCCGGTCCTTGAGGGGTGCCGGGATGGTCTCCTCCCAGTTGGCGGTGGCGATGAAGAAGACCTCACTCAGATTGTAGGCGAGGCCGAGGTAGTTATCGGTGAAGGAGAAGTTCTGTTCCGGGTCGAGCACTTCGAGCAGCGCCGACGACGGGTCGCCGCGCCAGTCCTTGCCGACCTTGTCTATCTCGTCGAGCATGAAGACCGGGTTGACGGTGCCGCAGTTCTTGATACCTTCGAGTATCTTGCCCGGCATCGCGCCGACATAAGTGCGGCGATGACCGCGTATCTCGGCCTCGTCGTGCATGCCGCCGAGACTCATCCGGTAGAATTTCCGGCCGAGCGCCCGCGCTATCGATTTCCCGAGCGAGGTCTTGCCGACGCCCGGCGGGCCGATGAAGCAGAGGATGGGCGATTTGGTGTTCCCCTTCACCTGCCGCACCGCGAGGAATTCGAGGATGCGCTCTTTGATGTCCTCAAGGCCGTAGTGGTCCTCTTCGAGCACCTCCTGCGCCTTGTTGAGGTTCTTGTTGTCCTCCGAGCGGTCGTTCCACGGCAGTTCGATCAGGGTGTCGAGGTAGGTCTTGATGACGCCCACTTCGCTGGCCGCCGGGTTCATACTGCGGAGCCGCGTGAGCTGTTTGTCGGCCTCGGCGCGGACATTATCGGGGAAGTTCTTGTTCTTTATCTTCTGCGCGTATTCCTCAAGTTCGTAGTTGTAGGGATCGTCGGTCCCCAGTTCCTTCTGTATCTGTTTCATCTGCTCTTTGAGGAAATATTCCTTCTGCGCCTTGCCCATTCGTTCTTTCGCCTTGGAGCGGATGTCGTTCTGTATCTCGAGGAGCGACAGTTCCTTCTCGATGAACTCGTTGACGATGGAAAGCTTGCTCAGGACATCGTTCTCCTCGAGTACCTGCTGCGATATCTCGATGGAGTTCGACAAGTGGCTGACCACCAACTCGGCCAGACGCGCCGGGTCGGTGATGCTGTTGAGGATCGCCACGATGTCGGGGGGGAAGTTCTTGTCGCCGAGGTTGGTGAGCTTGTCGAGTCCGTCGCGGACGTTCTTGACCAGCGCCTCTATCCGCACCGTCGCCTCGGGCGACTGCGTCTCGACGATCGGTTCGATGACGGCGTAGTAACAGTTTTCGGTCTGGTCCTTCGTGATCTCCTGTATCTCCGCCTTCTGAACACCCTGAATGAGCAGTTTGATGCGGCCGTCGAAGAGCTTCTGCATCTTGAGTATCGAGGCGACGCAACCGACCTCGTAGACCGTTTCGAGCGAGATCGCCTCATCTTCGAGTTTCTTCTGCGCCGTCACGAACAGCAGCCGTTCGGACGATATCGCCTGATTGACGCTCGCTATCGAGAAGTCGCGGCTCACAAAGACCGGCATGATCATAAAGGGAAAGAGGACCGAATCCTTCAGCGCGAGCACCGGCAGGCGCGGCGGTATCTTTATCTGGTCGGGGCGGATGGGGGGAGTTCCTTGTTCCATATGTGTGTCCTCAGCCGATGTTGATGTTCTTTTTGCCGCGCTTCTCTTCGACCAGCGGCAGGCGGATGGTCAGGACGCCGTCATCAAGCTGTGCGGCCGCCGCCTGCATATTGACCGAGCGCTCGATATAGATGAGTTTTTTGTATTTCCCGTTGGTCCGCTCAAGGCCGATGCAGCACTTGTATTTCCGTTTGACGGTGTCTTTCTCGCCGCTTATCTCAAGGAACTTGTCGATCCCTTCAATATGCACCTGCTCTTTTTCGAGCCCCGGCATCTCGACCTCGATGACCACCTCGTCGTTCTCGATGTACATGTCGAACGGGAAGTTGATATCCTCCTCCGGTTCGCGGTTCATCGGCGTCAGAAGGGCATCGATAAGACGATCAACCTCTGATTTCAGGTTGTTATAGAGTTTGATGGACTTGAAATGGGGAGTTCCGCTTTCGCTCATGGTCTAACCGCCCGAACATTTTAACTGAATACCTTATAATCAAGGCACGGCGAAGTCAAGGATAGCTGTTCTGCCAAAGATTGGCAAAATGAGAAGAAGTGTGTAGAATGGCGGCGGAGGTAGCGCTATGTCTCTGCTTGCGGTCGAAAATCTGACGGTCGGTTACGGCGATACGGTCATTCTGTCCGAGGTGAATTTCACCATCGGGCTGGGGGAGCGATTCGTGGTGCTGGGGACCTCGGGGTGCGGCAAGTCGACGCTCCTCAAGGCGATCGTCGGGCTCAACCCGCCGTCGGCGGGGAAGATATTCTTTGCCGGAGATGAGGTCGTACATCCATTACCCGAAGAGACCGCTTTCTACCGGCGTATCGGCATCCTTTACCAGAACTCGGCGCTTCTCAATTCGATGACGCTCGAAGAGAATGTGATGCTCCCGATAAAGATGCATTTCCCACGTTTCTCCGACGCCGATGCCCGCGATGTGGCGGGGGAGAAGCTGTCGATGGTCAATCTCTACGAACACCGCACGAAGATCCCGCAGGAGCTGTCGGGCGGCATGAAGAAGCGCGGCGCGCTGGCCCGGGCGATGGTGCTCGATCCCGAGATCATTTTCTTCGACGAACCGCAGGCGGGGCTCGATCCGGTGACCACGCGCGAACTCGATCTCCTGTTCATCCGGCTCAATGAACAGATGGGCATCACTTTCTTCACCGTCACGCACGAATTGCTCTCGATACGGCGGAGTGCCCAGAAGGTGCTGATGCTGGCCGATGGCGGGGTGGCGTTCCTCGGCACACTCGATGAGGCGCTGCGGACCGACGATTTCCGCGTGCGCCGCTTCTTCGATGTCGGGACGGAGCGGGCGGGATGACCACCGAGATCCCGACCGTCGTCCACTTGATGCGTCTTCTCTATTTCATCGCGCCGCTGATATCCATCTTCCTTGTTGTCTATGCCTGGCCCAAACGGAAACTGCCGGTGGTGCAGGCGTTCATGGCGCTGATGGCGAGCGCCGCGGTCTACACGCTTGCGTATGCCTTGCAAGGTTATGGAGAGACTGTCGATGCGCTACGTTCATGGAATCGCGTCGAGTATGTCGGTATCGCGACCTT
>Ga0074195_1001720_pt1 | contig 28558 bp, 22 predicted proteins | sample EPASupsiteHSE623_FD_64525 | JGI IMG/M metagenome (GOLD analysis project Ga0074195, IMG submission 64525) | Bioremediated contaminated groundwater from EPA Superfund site, New Mexico - Sample HSE6-23 | ecosystem: Environmental > Aquatic > Deep subsurface > Groundwater > Contaminated ... | reverse complement strand
TGATCTTTTCTCCAAGGTCAAAGCCTTCCGAATCAAAACAAGCTTCCTCTGTCCCAGCGTGATAGGAGCTACCTACCACAAGAAACAAGATACAAGAACCAAAAGAAAGGGCAGCCCGGCCGCTGAGACGACCCCGGTCACCGGCCTGCGGAACCGGCGGGGCAAACAGCGGGTTGGCTTGACCAACCGGCGCTCGCTGCGCTCAAACAGTTTGCCCCTTCATCCGGTCCCGCACCCCGCCGCCCGGCTCAGCAGCATGGGCACCCCTCTAGCTTCCCCGGATTGTCTTCATCGCTAAAATAAGTGGCCCAGCGGGGCGACATTTTGCACTATGCCACCCTCTTTGCGGTTATCGACCGGAGGGGTAATCTCAGGAAGGAGATTTCTCGTCGCCATGCTCCATCGAAATACCCACGGGCAAGCGGCAGCGGTAAAACAAGCCTCCCTCACCCTGCCACCAATACCGAATCCTCGATATAGCGCTTGCGCTTGGCCGGTTTCAACTGCTGGGTGTCCACCACCACTAGCCCATCGACGCAATCGCCGAAATCCCGGTCGACATTGAAGTCGAGAAAGACCACCCCGCCGGGCTGACACAACTCGGTGTACTGCTTGTAAAGGGTGGGGATCGAGGTGCCCATGGTGACCAGAAGCGACTTGAGATGGATCAGGTCCTGCTGATAGTCGTCGCCACGGAACGAGGCCGCCAGATCGGTGACCGGCAGGGAGAAACGGAAGGGGTTGCGCGAACAGGGACGGCCGCCGGCATCGCTGAAGTAGAGCTTGTAGAAATAGATGAGCAGTTCCTTGGCCATCTGCGGCAGGGCGTTGCTGATGCTCACCGGCCCGAACAGGTAGCGGTACTGCGGGTTGCGGCGGAGGAAGGCGCCGATGCCGTACCAGAGGTAATCGAGGCTACGCTTGCCCCAATACCGCTGCTGCACGAAACTGCGCCCCAGTTCCAACCCCTGGTTCAGGTAGGAGAAATGCTCCTGGTCATAGTGAAAGAGGCTGTGACTGTAGAGCCCCTCGCAGCCTCGCTCCCGGACCACCGCCGCGGCATCGGCCAGCCGATAGGCGCCGACGATCTCCAAATCTTCCTCCGACCACAGCACCAGATGCTGATAGTAGCGGTCGAACCGGTCCAAATCCCTTCGCTTGCCCGACCCTTCGCCCACCGCGCGGAAGGTGATCTCCCGCAACCGGGCAATCTCCCGCAGCACCGGCGAATCGTCGCCCCCCGCGAACAGCGAGATGGCCTTGCCGTCCGGCGTCCGTCCCAGCAACTCCCCCGTCTGAATGGTTTTCTTGAGCACGATCCGCCGCTCCGGTCGGGCAATGGCCGTCTCAGTGGGCAAGATCCCCTTTTTGCCCGCGCCGATCCGGTAGAGATGCCTGCGGAACAGGTCGACCTTGTCGCGTTCTCGAATCTTAAGGTTGTCGTAAGCGCTGTACGGAATCAGGCCGCCGATGGTCAGCTTGAGCGGTTGCCGTCTTTGCTGGAACATCTCGCCGATCAGCATCAGGGTCGAGAGTGGTTTGAGCACCATAGAGGCGGCGTAAAAGGAGCACGAGTTGCGGGCATGGACGTGAATTGGCAGGATCGGGGCCTTGGCCCGCGCCGCGAGGCGAAGAAATCCCTTGTGCCATTGACCGTCCCGAATCCCCTTGGGCGAGAGGCGCGACACCTCGCCCGCCGGGAAGATGATGACCGCTTCCTCGTTCTGCAAGGCCCGGTCGATGCGGCCGATCTGCTCTTTGAGGGTAATGCCGGTCATCACCTTGACCGAAAGCAGGCAGGGCCGCAGCGGATCGATCGTCTCTAACAGGTCGTTGGCCACGATGCGCACGTCCGGGCGGCTGTCGTGGACCAGCTTGAGCAAGGCCAGTCCGTCCAGGGAGCCGATGGGATGGTTGGCGACGATCATCACCCGACCGCTCACCGGAATGTTCTCCCGCTCGCGATCGGATACGGTATAGGTGCAATGCAGGGTTTCTAAGACCTGTTCGACGAACTCCATGCCCCGAAAATGGGGATATTGCTCGGCAAAGCGGAGAAATTTGTCTTCGCGGAGGAGACGGCGGAGCACGGTGCGGATCGGTGGGGTGACCAGCGGCCGGTCGGCCAGGCGGGGATAATACTGGCTCAGGATGGCATCGACGGTGAACATGCGGTTTCTCCGGGGGGTGGCGTGGGATTATCGGTTATGGGTTCAGGCAAAGGCCCGGTGCTCCCGGTAGCCCAACCACTGTTCCCTAAACGACAGGGGAAAGGTGGGCCGGTTGCGTTTGTCGGCGACCACCCGCTGCATGTCGAAGGCCACGGCCATGGCGGCGAGGGTGGAATCCCCGGCTGTGAAAAGCGATAACGGATCGGGAGGACAAACGACCACTTCCGAAAGGGCTCCCGCCCGAGCGACAAGCAGGCAGAGCAGGCCGGGGCCGTTCACGCTGGGCGAGGCCTGACTGTGCAACCCATAGTTGGACAGCATGGCCAGCCCCCGCCACTCCTTGTGGGACAAGGGGACCGGACGGTCGGCGCAAAGGACGACGGCGCCGTAGCGTTCCTTGAGCAACGAATGGGCAAAGAGTTCGCGCAACTGGCTCACCTGGGTTTCGGGCAGGGGTGCAAGATGGAGATTGAGGGCCAGCACCGACGCGCCGTTCTTGCGAATCACGGCAAACTGAACCACCTCTTCCTCGTCCCCCTTGCCGACCGTAAAGCTGCCGCTGTTGAGCACCCACACCCCGCTGCCGGTAAGCATGGCCAGCCCCCTGACCCTCGTTGTTCCGTTGGGCAGGATCGTTCCATGATGGCGACCGGCGGCGAAGCAACTGTAGGTCATGCCGAGTGTCTCCGTGAAAAGGCGGCTCGTTTCGTCCCGCCCGTCGGTGCAATGCCTTGTGGATTGACAGCAGAGCAGGTCGATCCCGGCGTGGCGCAACGGCTGCAAGTCGGCGCGCAGCCGTTCGGGCGAGGCCGCATTCTGGGCGGCATCGAGGTTCATGACGTGTAACATGGTCGTTCTCTCCTGTATGGGAGCCGGGTGGTGCGCCGTGTGCGCAGCATCACGCTCTCCTTGGTTGCATCGTAAAATAGAAAAAAGACAAGGGCCGCATGGCCTTGACCAAATTCGTTCATTCGCTGCTCAAGACCGGATTGCGCTCAGCCTTGCCATGGCGTGGACCGGACCACTCCTCCCGTGGGCGCGGTTTGATCGATTTCTTCCGTGGCAGGGGTTTGATTTCCAGGGGTTGGCGATGAAACACCTCGGTTACAGCCCCGCCCCGCCAATCGGGATGGGTTGCCAGGCCGAGGATGCCGGCCATGGTGGGGGCAAGATCGAGGAGAGACAGCGGCCGCTCCAGTGTTTCGCCCTTGCGGATGCCCGGCCCGGCGAGGAGCAGGGGCAAGGACGCGGCTTCCTCGGCCTCGGGTCCTGGCGGGGAGTTGCCACGGCAGCCGAGGATCATGGTCACATAGTCCTGGTGCAACCCGGCCACGGCCAGGTACTCCAGGACCAGGCCCACGGCGCGGTCGGCCTGCTCGACACTCTCCAGATACGCCTCGGAACCGAAACCGAAATGCGTGCCGGCGATGTTGGCGCCTTCGAGATAGAGCAGGCAGCAATCCGGCTTCTCCCGCTGGAGGTGACGGGACGCCTGCTCGGCTAGTTCGCGGTCGACGTTGCGGATTGACTGGGAATTGATCAGCATCGCGGTCTGCAGGCTGCCCAGGGGAAAGAGCAACCGCAACCGGTCGTTGGAATAGAAGGCGGCGCTGGCGTAATGGCGATAGCGCAGCAGGGAGAAGAGGGAAACGGCATGGGGCGATACGCCGGCGCTACCGCCATTGCTCGTCACCCCATGTTCCTCCGGCGGCAGCGAGGTCAAAACACTGACCAGGGCGGGCAGGGTCAGGCCTGGTCGGAAAGGCTTAAGCCGCAGGGACAACACGCCCTTTGCGGCCAGGCGATCGAAACAGGGGACATGGGCGCAGGCCAGGGTTTCGGCGCGGAGACCGTCGATGACAACCACAAGCAGTTTGGGCATGGCGCGTTTCCTTCTGAAAGGGGGACCGGGGCTCGAACAACGCCGTCCGGAATACGCCTTATCTACCCTCCGGTTATTATTGCCGGGTTAGCCGGCGGTTACGATTCGATCAGGGAGCGAGCCAGACCGATCTCCCTGATCGAATCGTAACCGTTTCGTAACCTGGGATTAAAACCCGCCCTGCATAATCCACTCATACAAGCAACGATTGTCGTTGTGGAATCCCGAATCCGACCTTCCGACGAACCGCCGACCGGTCATGCGCTACGCCATCTGTTACACACCGCCTGTGTCTTCATCGCTCTGGCAACTAGGGTGCCGATGGCTTGGCCGTGATGCGCTGAGCGGCCACCCTCTGCAACAACCCTGCATTCGCGGCCTCGACCCGGCCACCCTGGCCGAGCTGACTCGCATGCCCGGACGTTACGGTTTTCAGGCCACCCTGGTCCCGCCGTTTCGGCTGAAAGATCCGCTGACCGAGACGGACCTGCGCGCCGCCCTGGCCGATTTTGCCGCCCGTCAGTCATCCTTTGCCCTGCCGCCGCTGACCATTACCCAGTTGGAGTATTGCTTCTGTTTACAACCGATCCGGCACTCGACGCCGCTCCATACCCTGGCGGCCCGCTGCACCCGCGCCTTCGACCGGTTTCGCGCCCCTTTGACGCCGAGCGAACTGGCCCGGAGCAAGGCCGCCCTGCTCAGCGGCCAGGAAAAAAGAAACCTGGAACTGTGGGGCAACCCGTACGTCTTCGAGCAGTTCCGCTTCCATTTCATCCTGACCGGACGGATGAGCGCGGGCAGGAGCAAGGAGTTGGTTCACGGCGCCTTGATCGAGTTCCTGGGTCCCGTGTTGGACGAACTGCTGCCCTGCAATGGCCTGTGTCTGTTTGTCGAGCCGGTGTTCGGCCATCCCTTGCGCTGTCTCGACCGGTTTCCCTTTTCCCCTCCCGCACCCGAACCTTCGGAACGGATCGCCCATGACCAGCACCTCAAGTCCCAAGACCTTTATCCTGGATACCAATGTCATCCTGCATGACTCGGCCTGCATCAACAACTTCCAGGAGCATGACATCGTCATCCCGATTACGGTTTTAGAGGAGCTCGATCAGTTCAAGAAAGGGAACCAGACGATCAATTATCATGCCCGCGAGTTTGTCCGTGCCCTCGACGCCATGAGCGCGGGCATGCTGCTCAACGGCGGCGCCCAAATCGGCCCGGACAAGGGACGGGTGGCGATCAAGCTCGAACAGGCCCTGCACGAAGACCTGCGACTCCATTTTCCCAATGCGGCCAAGCCGGACCATCAGATCCTCAACATTGGCTATCATTTGGCCAAGGAGAATCCGGAGCGACGGACCATCCTCGTGACCAAGGACGTCAACCTGCGGATGAAAGCCAAGGCGATCGGCCTGCCCGCCGAGGATTACACCACCGATCACGTCAAGGATATCGGCGGGCTGTACACCGGCTGCCGCCGCCTGGAAGGAGTGGATGGCGAGGTGGTCGAATCCCTGCACCGCGAAGAGCAGGGCATCGAAGCCGAATCCCTGTCGCTCGATCCCAGGCCGCTGGCCAACGAATACCTGATCGTCCGCAACGGCCGCAAATCGGCGCTGGCCTTCTTTCGCACCGAAGACGCCAATATCGTCAAGATCCATCGCAAGACCGTCTACGGCATCACCCCGCGCAATGCCGAACAGAGCTTTGCCGTCCATGCCCTGTGCAATCCACAGGTACCGCTGGTCACCATCTCCGGCAAGGCCGGCACCGGCAAGACCCTGCTCGCCCTAGCCGCGGCCCTGGAGCAGCGCGGCAAGTACCGTCAGATCATGCTCGCCCGGCCGATCGTGCCGCTGTCCAACAAGGATATCGGTTATCTTCCCGGGGACATCCAGTCTAAAATCAGCCCTTATATGCAGCCCCTGTACGACAACCTGGCGGTGATCCGCGGCCAGTTCACCGAACAGAGCGAGATGGGGCAGATGCTCTCCCGCCTGCTCGACGACAAACGGCTGATCATCGAGCCGCTGGCCTATATCCGTGGCCGCAGCCTGGTGAAGATGTACATGATCGTCGACGAGGCCCAGAACCTGACCCCGCACGAGGTGAAAACCATCATCACCCGGGCCGGCGAGGGCACCAAGGTGGTGTTCACCGGCGATATCCACCAGATCGACCATCCTTACCTCGACAGCCAATCCAACGGCCTGAGCCACCTCATCGAAAAGATGCAGGGCCAGCCGCTGTACGCCCATGTCAACCTCGAAAAAGGCGAGCGGTCCGAACTGGCCATGCTCGCCAGTGAGCTGCTATGACCCCGACGAAATCCGCCATTTCCGAGCATTCCCCCCTGCGCGCCCTCGTTCCCCTGTGCCTGGCCCTGCTGCTCATGGCCGTGGCCAGCCCGGCTTCCCAGGTCTTCCGCTACCGCGAACAGACCGGGGACGAGAGCACCACCTTCTCCTGGCGGGCGGACCGGGAAGCCGACGGCATCACCGTCATCCAACACCAGGGCGGCGAAATCTTCAGCAGCGTCAACACCGGCGAGGGCGCGACGATCTCCTGGCGCTACCTGAAGCAGCCGGATACCGATGTCCGGGTGGAACGGGCGGGCGACAGCCTGCGATTCACCGGCCGCTTTGCCGGCAAACCGGTCGACAAGCACCAGGAGATCGACTCCCGTCCCTGGTGCCAGCCCCTCTCCTACTCGCTGCAACGGATGGTGGCCAACAAGCGCCAAAGTGCCACGTTCTGGACCATCCGGCCCGACACCCTGGAGGTGCTGGCCATGCAGGCGAGCTTGGACGGGAGCGAGGAGATTGCCTCGGAAAGTGGTTTGCCGCAGCCCGCGGACAAGGTGATCATCCAACTCGACGGCATGCTCTCAGCCCTCTGGCAGGCGGAATACTGGTTCCGCCAGGGCGATCATCTCTTCCTCCAGTACCGGGGGACGCATGGTCCCCCCGGCACCGCCGAAACGAGGATCTGCCTGATCAGCCCCTGACCGCGCAGGTGCGGCCCACCGGCGCCGCGGCGTGATTGCGCACCAGGTTCCCGAAAAACTGGCGGGTGCAGGCCTCCCAGGAATAGCCGCTGGCCGTCTCGCGGCAAACGGTGCGCGACAGGGAGAGGGCGCGCAGGATAGCGGCGCGGAGATCGGTATCCAGGCAGCCGTTCGCTCCTTCGCGCACCAGATACCGCGGCCCGGTGACCGGGAAGGCCGCCACCGGCACACCGCAGGCATTGGCCTCCAACAGGACGATGCCGAAGGTATCGGTCAGGCTGGGAAAGACGAAGACATCGGCAGCGGCCATGTGGCGGGCCAGATCCTCGCCCCGCTTGGCGCCGAAGAATCGGACCTGGGGGTACGAGCGCCGCAGATCCGCCAAGGCCGGGCCATCGCCAATCACCCATTTTTCTCCCGGCAGGTCGAGATCGAGGAAGGCAGAGAGATTTTTCTCCGGAGCCACCCGCCCGACGGTCAGGAAGACCGGGCACGGCGGTTTGGCTGCCGTATCGGCGCGCGGGCGGAACAAACAGGTGTCCACGCCGCGCGACCAGGGCTTGAGTGGGGCAAAGCCTTTAGCCGCCAGTTCGTCGATGATGGTCGGCGCGGCCATGGTCCGTTCCGCCGCCCGGTGGAACCGACGCACGACGGCGTAGCTCAGGGCCAGCGGCACGGGAACGCGCATCCGCAGATACTCGGGAAAGCGGGTGTGATAGGAGGTAGTGAAGACAAGACCGAGCCGGCGGCAGGCGGCTCGGGTCGCCCAGCCGAGCGGGCCTTCGGTGGCGATGTGCACCGCGTCCGGCTTGAAATCCGCCAGCAGGCGGCGGATGGTCGGCGACCCAACCAGGGAGAGCCGGATCTCCGGATAGGTGGGGCAAGGCAGGGTGGCGAATTGGTCCGGAGTCAGCGTCATCACCTCATGCCCCCAGTCGCACAGGGTGGCGACAGTACGGGTCAGGGTGGTGACCACCCCGTTAATTTGGGGATGCCAGGCATCGGTTACGATACAGATCTTCATAGGCCTCGACGGCTGCGGTCGCGCGCAGCGGTTGTTGATTGCGCCATTCGATAATGCCCAGCCGGCCACAGTGATTCTCGGCCAGGGCGGTGCAGCTCTCGACCCAGTCGCCGGAGTTGGTGTACAAGACCGAGTCGATCTCGCGGATGCCGGCCCGGTGGATATGGCCGCAGATCAGGCCATCCACCCGATGTTCCGCAGCTTCCTTGGCCACCTCCTCCTCGAACCGGGCCATGTAGTTGACCACGATCTTGACCTGGTGCTTCATCCAGGAGGAAAGCGAGCGGTATTCCCGTTTGACCTGCCGGCGGCCGAAGTTGAACCAGCGATTGCAGAGCAGGAGGATGTCGTAGAGGGTGGAGCCGATGGAGGCCAGCCAGGGGCTGTGCTGCACGACCGGGTCGAATTTGTCGCCGTGCAGAACCAGGTAGCGGCGGCCGTCGGCCGTTTCGTGAATGGCGCTGTTTTGGATGCGGATGTTGCTCACGGTGCAGCCGTCGAACTTGCGCAACGTGTGATCGTGGTTGCCGGGGATGTAGACCACCTGGGTGCCGTTCGCCGCCTTGGCGAGGATGACCTTGACGATGCGGTCGTTGACCGCGGGCCAGTGCCACCGTTTCTGCGCCTGGAGCAGGTCGAAGATATCGCCCACCAGGTAGAGGAACTCGGATTCGGTTTGCAGGAGAAAATCGAGCAACTTCTCGTTTTGCAGGCTGCGGGTGCCCAGATGCAGGTCGGAGATCCAGATGGATCGAAAATGGTGCCGCGGCATGATCCCTCCTTCGGGTTGCACCGGTTGCGCACCACCGGCCAGCGCCGGCGCAACCGGAGAGAGTTTCCAGTTTCTTGCCCTGGAAACAGCCTAGCCGGGCCGTGTTATCCTTTGATCAGGGAGATATTTTTTTCCGGTTGCGGGAGTGTTTCGATTGGATTGCCGGGCTCATATCCGGTTGCGATGGACCTCGAAGGAGAGCGTGGCGCCGGTGACCATGCTGCGACCGAAGTGGAGAAAGAGGATGAACCAGAGCGCCTTGAGTCCGAGCACCAGGAGCGGATCGAGCAGCAGTCGCAGGCCGGCACCGATGTCGGGCCGGGGCAGCGCCGGATCGGGGAGGAGCAGACAGAGCAGAGAGCCGTACACCACGGCGGCAAGCCCCATTTTCTGATAGGCGGTGATAGCGGCGAACCCGCGAAAATCGGCACGCAGCATCTCGGAGAGCACCCGCCACACCTGGGAGACCAACAGGCTAAGCAGGAAGGCGCTGCGGTAGCTGCCCTGCAGAAAAAGATGACTGGCGATCAGGCCGGTGGCGGTATAGAGCACACAGGTTATTCCCTGGATGGGCACAAGTTTGACCCCGGCCAGCCCACCCTCGTACACCGCCTTTTTGGTGGGCCCGGTGAAGACAACCGCCAACCGGTCGAACAGCCTGGCCGTCAGGCGTCCGCACCGATCCAGGGGCTTGCCGTAGCAGCAGCCGAAGCTGAGGCAGGCCAACCGTCCCAATCCCTCGCCCAGGATATAGCCGATCCCGAGCGCCGCCAACACCACCTGGACATTGAGCAGGGGAACGCCCGCCAGCAGGCAGCCGCCGTTGACCAGGAGGATGAGCACCGGCGTGGCCGCCAAGCCGCAGAAAAAGGCGCCGCCGATGGTGAAGGTGTGCTGTTTTTTCTCCACCAGACGGGCGATCCACCGCGAGGCGGGCACGCACAGGCCGACGATGGCGAGCAGCAGCGCGAGCAGGGGCACCAGGGACTGCCCTGCCGACTTCGCGAGGATGAGCACGAACACCATGCCGACGATCGCGGCGCTGGCCAGCAGCAATCCATACCAGGTGAAGTTGATCCCGTGCCAGTGCCCGTCGTCGGTGCGACGCATGGGCACCGTGGCCAGCATCTGGAAGCGTTCGTCGGGGAGATAGCGCCAACCGAGTACGATCGTCAGCGCGAAGAGGGCGGTTGCGGCGAGGAGGAAGAGTCCTTCGATCATGCTTTTTAGGAATGGTTTTTCGATATTTTATTCATGTCGACCACGGGGAGTAATCTCTTGCGATTCGAGATCGCTCCCCACGGTCGAGACGACAGGAGCTACTGGACGAGCGAATTACTTTTTCGTATTCGCCCCACCTCGTTTCGGATCGTCGACGCTTATTCTTACACCCGCAACTTCGCGGCGTTTCCTCGCGATGGTCGAACGCACCCGGACGTCGGTCTCCACCAGCGGTTGCCCGAGAACCGAGGAAAAACGGCTCCGCACATCGCGGCGATGCAGGTTGCGCGTCAGGTCGTCACTGAACCGCACCGCTTCCGGCTGAAAGAGGAGGATGTCGGTGGAACTACCGGGCCGGTAGAGGCTTTTCGGGCAGCCCTTTTCCACGAACATCCCCTTGGTCACCGGCTGCGGGTCCTCGTAGGCCGAGGCCGAATAGCACTGGACGATGTCGCCGATCATCAGGGCCACCACCTCGATCATCGCCACTAGGCCGATGCCGCTGCCGCCGGCCACGTCGGTGTCAATGACCGTCACCACCCGCCGGTTCTTGGCATGGAGCGAGGCCAGGGCAATCTGCGCCCTGGGATTGCAGGAGTGGTAGCGGCCTTCGATCTCGTAAAAATCGATCACCTCGCCACTCACCGGCGCATGGTTGTAGTGATATTTGTCCGGAGTCAGACGAAAGATGGCGAAGTCGCCGCCGGCGAAGTACGGATGCCAGGGCAGGTCCTCGCCCAAAAGCTCCGCCGCCGAAAAGAATTTTTCCTTGACGAACAATTCCGGCGTCTCGTCGAGCGATCCGATCAGCACCTTGGCATCGGCCGGGGCAACCACGGTTTCGGAATCCGCGTCCATGGGGCGGCACTCCCAGTAGCGGATCTTGCGCTCGAAGACCTGGCGGGGCGTGACGAAGCTATGATGCGAGGCCACGCATTCCCGCCAATCCACCCCCATCCTCTCCAGCAGCCGCAGCCCCCGGTGGCTCTCCATCGGCAGGTTGCAGTCGAAATGGAGAAAGCCGAGCAGGCTGGATACCCGCTCCGAGGTGAGCGCCCGAAACAGGGCGGGAGCCTGCTCGCGCACCCGGCTATAGAGCAGATCGATGACCCGGTCGGCGATAAGGCGCTCACTGACGACCTCGCCGGTTTCACGGACGATGTATTGATGGTGCATGCATTCCCCCCTTTCAATTGTGGTGGCTTTCTCCCTGCTTCCGGGCGACGATCAACAAGATCAACTGGAGCAGGACCTGAATTTCCCGGCTGGATGCCTGACCAGCCAACACCCGATGACCGGTCTCGCGGATGAACAGCACAGCCGGTCCACTGCCGAGGATCCGTTCCTTGATCCCGCAGACGATGGGATCGGCGCAGGCGTCGAGGAAGCGACCGTCCTCGATCAGGGTGTCCAAGCCGTTTTCGAGATGCTGGCGGCAAAGCGCCGTGCGGTAATAGGTTTCCGCAGCTCCGTTGAAATCCGCGGCGCCAAGCCGCATCGGGTCCGCGCTCCGTCCGTGTTGATCCAGGATCCGGCGGGTGAGTTGGGCTGCCGCCGTGGGACTCCGTCCCTGAAGCATGGCATCAAGGGGATCGAGTATCTCCGCGACGACGCTCTGCCCTTGGCTGCCGCATTCCCGCCGCAGCAATTCCAGGCAGGCCTGCTGGTAGGCGGCCACCTCAATACGCACATAACCGCGATAGCGACGGCTCGGCCGCTGGCGCGCCACCAGGGTGACGATCCTGCGCAGCACCGCATTGCGGGTGTCGGCGCGGATGAACACCGTGGGCACGCCGATGGCGGCGGCAAAGAAGATCTGCCGCCGCTCGCTCTCGGTGCAGGGGTCGTCGGGGATATCGGCATGGCGAACCGTGCCCTCGATCGCCCAGCGGTAGGCCAATTGGGTGAGCACGGTTTGCAGGTCCACCGCCAGGGCAAAGGTCCGGGCTAGATCGGGAAAGAGCGAGTAATGCCTGCCCTCGAACCCGGAAAAACCGTAGGTCGCCAGCGCCCGCATCCGGTAGGGCAGATAGATGTTCATCCGGCTGTCGAAAACCCCCATCTCGGTCAGGTCGCGCTTGAGCCGCTCCTGGTTGCCCGGCGTGCCGTCCAGGGCCGGCGTCTGTTCGACGCTCTGCAAGGCCACCAGGTAGTCGATCAACCGGACATCGGGCAGATAGTCGCCGCGCAGCCGCAAGAGACTGCTGGTCAGCCGGTCGAGCCACAACGGGCCCGCCGGGGTGAAACTGTGGCCGCAGAACCGCAGGTCCGCCTTCTTTTTCCACCGCCGCCAAAGCATGCGCAGATGGGTGTAATCGAGTTCGTGGGGCAGGTAGCCCATGACCTTTTCCGGATGGAAGTCCCCAAACCCCAACCGATGCGGCGCGGCCGAGCAGGTGGTGACGAACAACGGCAGGAAGTGCTCGACGATCTTGATCGCCAGGTCGCCGAAGTACTTCTCGCAGGTGGCGCCATCGGGTTGTCGATAGCATTGCCCGAGCACTCGGCTGCCCAGGGTGATGTGGGTGCCGTTGTTGGCCAGCGAGGTCGAACTGGTGTTGGGCAGCACCACCAGGTTGTTGACGACGATCCCCGCCTCCTTGAGCTTGCCGATGGTGTTGAGCTGGCTGCGCGAGAGAGTTCGGTGACAGAGCCCCATGTACTCCTTCTTGTCCTCGCCCCGTTGCCAGCCGGACAAACAGGGGTTGAGGAAGAGTTCCCGGTAGAACTGATCGGAGATGAGGTCGTTGAGCCGCTTCTGGCGGGCCGGCGGATTGGGGGCCAAATACATCTGACAGCGCTGTCCGTAATGTTCCAGGCGGAATTCGCGGTTCGCATACGCAATCAGCAGATGGAGGAAGAAAAACCGGCGGCTGGTTTCGCGGGCGGTCTCGCGGCCGGGCAGGCTGTGGCCACCGCTGCTCAGGCTGAAACTTATGACCTCGGGCGAGCAGTTGTCGCTGATGAGATGATCCATCACCCGCTCGCCGGTATGCCGAACGAGCGGCGCGGCATCCTGCTGACCGATGGCCTCGGCCAGGGCAAGCTTCAGCAGGTAACTCACCGGCACCCGCAGCCACGGCTCGCCCTCGCGGGCGATGAGGAAGCTGTCGCTGTCCCGCCGGGTTGGTCCGGCCGGCTGATTCTTGTCGGCAAGGAGGTCCCGGTTGAGGACCGATACGGCGTAGGGCCCCAGCAAGCGGCGGGGAAAACGAACCCATGAGTTCTCCCATATCTGGGTTTGCCGTTCCCCCAGATAGGCGTCGAGTTCGGCGAGCAGGCGGGGGCTGAGATCGCCACGCCGCGCCCGCAATTTCAGGTTGGTGTAATAGTTCGATTCAACGATCGCGAGCGCCAGATCCACATCGCTTTTGCTGCCCTCCACCGCCACCTGGAACTCGTTTTCCACCCCCACGGTGACGTCCTCGGCGGAAAAGGGGGCCGGTGCGGCATCGCGCAGGACATCCTGCCGGAATCGTTCCGCCCGTCGGTCGAGTTCGAGGCGATCTAGAGGCTCGGTTGCCCAGGGAAGAGAGATGGTCATCGGATGCGTCCGTTATCAACCGGTTGAGGAAAACAATCCCGGCAACGATACCGAACGCCTGTTAGATTCCCGCTATGATACGGTCAATATTGCATCAGCAGCGCGTTGGTGGCCGCATCTCCATCCATGCAGTTCTCGCCCCGATCACGATGCGGTCATGCGCTGGTCCGCGACGATCTCCTCGGTGGCGCGCGGAGAAACCTGGAGTTCATGGATATAGAGGCTGCTGCCCGCCATGGCCTTGGCGTGATGCTTGGCGATCGACGCTTCTTCCGAGATGTCGATGGGGCAATGCCAGGAGGGGGGATGGACCATCACCGCGCCCACCGAAAGGGTCATCTGCCCGTATTGCCGTTCCCGCCCTTCCCGGTCCACCGCCGTGATCACGCAGCCGATGTGCCCATTGTACAGGCCGCCGATACTGTCGTCGAACTGCCGGATGATCCGTTCGACCGTGCACTGCCAATCGGGGCTGCGGAAGATGACGACAAAATCGTCGCCGCCGATGTGGCCGATGAAATCGGTCCGGTCGTCGATATTGGCGGTCAACAACTTGGAGAGGAACCGAATGACCTTGTCGCCCCGGCTGAAACCGAAGAAATCGTTGAACGGTTTGAAGTTGTCGAGATCGAAATAGCAGACGGTGAAGGGGCAGCGGTCGCGAAACAACCGCTGCAAGCGCTCCTGGATGGGGACGTTGCCCGGCAGCAGGGTCAGGGGATTGGCGTGACGCGCCCTGGTGACTTGGAGCTTGGTGATTTCATGCAGCAGGTCGATCATCCGCCCCTTGCCGGCCAGGCGGCCGTCGTCGAGGATGATGAACTCGTCGGTATAGATGTCGAGCGAGGTCGTCAGCCGATAGCTGGCCTCTTCGAGCGAGAGGCGCTTGTCCACCTGCATGACGTTGCGATTGATGAACCGGAGGATGGGTTGCTTGCCATACAACTCCTTGCCGTAGAGGCTGGCATAGAGATCCATGAATTCCCGGCGGAGCACCAGGCCCAGCACCTCGCTTTCATGAACCACGACGATCGATTCCAGGTCCGGCGTTGAGGTGAACAGCGCCCCGACCTCCAGCACCTTGGCCTCGGCCTGCACGGAGATGACCGGCCGCACCAGCATTTCCACCGCCGGTGACTCGTCCTGCTCGCTGGGGCGCGGCTCTTTACGGAACAGCTTGGAGGCAATGGAGAATGGCGGCACCTCCACCGGCCGACCGAAGTAATAGCCCTGCAACATTTCCACCCCGAGCTTGCGCAGGGTGGCGTACTCCCCCTCGGTTTCCACGCCTTCGGTGATCACGCGGCACCCCAAGGCGGTGGCGGTTTTCAGAATCGTTGAGACGAACTGCTGCTTGGTGCGGTCCTGGTCGACCCCATGGATGAAATGGCGATCGATCTTGACGATATCCGGACGGATCTCCGACCAGAGCTTGAGACCGGAATACCCCGCACCGAGATCGTCCAGGGCGACGCGGAAGCCCATCTCCCGATAATGGACCATGGCCTGCTGCATCAGCCGAACATCCTCCACCGGATGGGTTTCGGTCAACTCGATGATCAATTGCGAGGGATTAAGCCGGACCTGTTCGACAAACTCCAAGGTCTGACCCTCGCGGAAGTGTTCGTGGACCATGCTCACCGGATCGACATTGATGAACAACCGGCCCGGCAAACCGAGTTGGGCAAACCGGTGAATCACCACACGCCTGCAGAGCAGGTCGAGTTCGGCCAGCCTGCCCGCCCGAGTTGCCGCCTCGAACAGGCGGGTGGGCGAATGGAGCACGGTGTTGACAGGGCCGCGCACCAAGCCTTCGTACCCGTAAACCTGCCGGGTTTGGAGGTGGACGATCGGTTGAAAATGTACCTTGATGTTCTGCTGCGTGATCACGGCATGCAGCAGCGTTTCTATTTTTTTATCCATGACGCCGGTGGTTCTCTGACGGTTGCATTTGCCCGAACGCCTTGTGGCAAAAGGATTTTGCCATGCAATCTCCGAGCTCAGCCTCCTTTTGTAACCCCCTTTTGTTACGAATGTGTGAGGATTTGATTTGCTCTTTGCCACGCCGGGCCGTAATTCGGCCACAGCCGTTTCGGGGTGGGGAGAGGAGAGGCGGCAGGGTGGGATGGGGAGACGACAGGCAACGCAGTGCCCGGCAAATCCGTGCCGTTCGCGCCTATCGAGCCGGCGGCAGGGAGGCGGCAAGCGCGTGCGCGGCGTAGGCGCTCACCTCAAGCAGGGGGGGGCACACTCACCGGCTGCGGTCCGACGGCACCTCAACCTGTCGATTTCCCCAATACGCCGCCACAGCCATGCCCACCACCAGCGGTGCCAGCCAGATCAGACGATTCTGGTAACGGTCGTGGGGATTGGACAGCGCGCCGCAGATGAAGGCATTGCCGAGCAGCGCGATCAGGACAAAGAAGGCGAGTGCGGCAAGATCGGGGCGGCCCATCCGCAGCAGCCAAAATGCCAGGGGCAGCAAACTGAAAAAGGCAAACAGACCCACAGGCACATGCACGGTGTTCAATCGATCGAACAGACCGGAGGATATGTCCTCGCGCTGCTGCCGAGCCGCCATGAAGGAAGGGCCGATGTCCCGCAGGTACTTGAGGATGAAGCCGCGCGTGTCGTAATGCCCCTCGTCCAAGGCATCGCCGGTGGCGACCTTGACCGTCTGCTCCGCCGTGGAGCGCAATGTTGTCCAAAGAGTCATGCCCGGATAGGCGCGGATGGCGGCCAAGGTGAGATATTTGATCTCCGGCTCCGCCCCGCCCTGCCACCCCCCGAGGTTCTGGAATGGAGATTGCCCTGTCCAGAGGAACTCGTCCGCCGTTGCCGGCAAACGTTCCTGCAATCCGCAGAGTTCGATGCCCGGTGCGGGGCAGTGCTCCGCAAGCCAGCGCTTGATCAACCCGTCCTGCACCAGACGGCCGAAGAGGAAGATGGGGCCTCCCGGCGTGTAGCCGCCGTGGCCGGTCAGGGCCAAGTGGATTGTCGGCATCAGCACCAGGGTGGCGAGCACAGCGGCCAAGGGGGGCAAGGGGAAAGCCGGGGGCAGGCGCCAACGCCCGTTAAGCGACCGGATGGTCGCGATAACCACCGTCAACCCCAAGGCCAGGGCCAGGCAGGACATGTGCGAGACCATCCCTAAGAACGTCACGGCGAACAATCCGACCCGCTCGCCCGGCCGAAGCCGCGGCCAATGCAACCCAAGCAGCCACAGCGCCAGCACCACGAGCGGCAGGAGAATATCGGGCATCAGTTGGCTGGTATACCAGGAAAGACCAGTCAAACCGGCCAGGGCCGCAACCGCGATCAGGAGAGCCTGCGGTCCGGACGGCAGGGCATGGCAGCGCAGCAGGAGATGGAGCAACCAAAGCGTGGTGAGGGACTGGATCAGCACCGGCCCCCAAAACGACCACCAGCCAAGCGAAGAAAGCCAGAGGAACAGTCCGTAAAACAGGGAACGGCCAGGGACCAATTTCAGGTGGAGGGCAGCCTCGGCATAGCCGCCGGTGTCGTAAAAAATGATCGCATACCCGTTCCACAAGGCCGGTGCCAGCAGTACGGCTAGGGAAACAGCCACGCAGGCCATCCCGGAAACACCGGCGGATACACCGGATAGGCCGCAGGCGATTGCGAAGGAAGGGAGCGAACCGCTCCGGGATTTTGGTTGCAACATTGCGTCAATGGGTTCGAATTGTGGATCGTCTTGGGATTGAGATTGTCAGCATGCCCAAGAGAAGTGAGGAATATGTTAGGATACGATGAGATGTCGGTAAAAAAACTACCCGTCTCGCGGGAAACGAGATGGTGATTGGCGCCGTGCAAGGGGCTAGACTGAACGGAACCTGATCGAATCTTAACCCAATCCAAACCTGGGCCGGATAATAATGTGACACTGGCAAATCCAACACAGCCAGCGAAGCAGACAAGGGATTCACGCTGCATCAATCTCATCCCGGAAAACCCATGAGCAACATTCAGCCAAACCTAGCAGCCACCAAGCCGCCCCTGGTCCAACTCCACAGAAACCCGGCAGCCGCGCCTTTCCAGGCCGCACCAAAGACCGCGGTCCTCATCCCCTGCTACAACGAGGAAGCAGCCGTGGGCGAGGTGGTCCACGCCTTTCGCCGGGCCCTTCCCGACGCGAGGATTTACGTCTACGACAACAACTCGCGCGACAACACCATCAAGGTGGCCCGTGCCGCCGGGGCTATCGTGCGGACGGAACCGCTTCAAGGCAAGGGCAATGTCGTGCGCCGGATGTTTGCCGATATCGAGGCCGACGTCTACGTGCTGGTGGACGGCGATGCCACCTATGATGCGTCGTCTGCTCCGGCAATGATCCGGTGCCTTCTCGACAATCAGTTGGACATGGTCAACGGGGCGCGGGTAACCGCGATCAAGGAAGCCTATCGGCCGGGACACCGATTCGGCAACTGGCTGCTCACCGGGATAGTTCGGTGGATTTTCGGCGATCGCTTCAAAGACATGCTTTCGGGATACAGGGTGTTCTCCAGGCGCTATGTCAAAAGTTTTCCATCCCTGGCCAACGGCTTCGAGATCGAGACAGAGTTGACGGTGCATGCATTGCACCTGCGGATGCCGACAGCAGAAATCGAAACGCCGTACAAAGACAGGGCCGAGGGCTCAACCAGCAAACTCTCCACCTTCAAGGATGGCTTTCGCATCCTGTGGATGATCCTGAAATTGTTCAAAAACGAAAAGCCGATCCCGTTTTTTTCGGCGATCGCCGGCCTTTTTGCGGCCGCCTCCATTCTCCTGATGCTGCCCATCCTCGCGGAATTCATGGCCACCGGGCTCGTCCCCCGCCTACCGACCGCGGTCCTATCGATGGGCATGATGATCCTCGGGTTTCTCAGCCTGGCCTGCGGCCTCATTCTCGACACAGTCACCCGGGGCCGGTGCGAGATCAAACGGATGCGCTACCTGAACATCCCGGTGATCGAGTGAGGGGTGGCAAGGAGCGATGCGAAGCGCCCTCACCGGCAAAGAGCCATGTGCTGTTGCAGCAACTCGGGCGCTTTTCTGTGGTTGGCGGCGCCGCTTTTCTGGTCAACGCCCTGCTGGTTGAACTGCTCGCCCGCTTCGCCGATCCGTTCCAGGCGCAACTGATCGCCTTCCCCGCCGCCGCGACGGTTGCCTGGTGGTTGAACAGACGCTACACCTTCGGTCCCAGCGGCCAGTCGCTACACAGGGAATGGGCACGTTATCTCCTCGCTAACGGGATCGGCGCGCTCATCAATAACGCCACCTATCTGGCCATGGTGTGCTCTCTCCCCTTCGCTTACAACCAACCATCCCTTGCCGTCGCCGCCGGTTCCCTGACCGCACTTGCGGCGAATTTTCTTTTATCCCGCCATCTCGTCTTCAAGCAGCCGTAGCAGTAGCCTCTCCAACTACTGAGTTTGTATCCATCTGCACATGTGAAGCACAGAAGCTTGCTCGTCCTGCTAACTCAAGGATACAAGATCGCCTCGACAATGCCCCTGTCCCTCAATAGCAACACTGCCAGTTCAGGCCAAGTTGCACCTTTCATAACAGAAAGAGAGTCCGCAACGAGTGCCTTTTATCTCTACCTAACTGACTTTACCGAAGAATAGGGTCCCTGTCTTCACCATTTATACAGAGAGGTTATGTTGGAAGGATCGGATTACACTTACAACCAACCGGTGGCACAATAACGTGCATCAATCTCTATCAGAGAAAGCATATTCGCCTGTTACACACTATATTTATAGACACTTCTACGAACCAAGCCGCGTCTCCTTCCACCGACAATGTCAACTTTGTTGGTTGGCTGGAAATAACAGACACCAAAATGCGAGGTGGGTCTACAATAGTGGACACCATAAATGTGTCAGGCAGACATGCGCATAACCTTGACAGAGCTGCCCCACCCATGCTTGACTTGAACGTGGTAAGGGTGAAAGAGCGGCACGTGCCCCACTTCACCTCCGTCGGGACTCAGGTTCTGGAGCTATTTTCAAAGAACTAGCCGCAAATTCTGCGGACGAGACCCTTATTCAATTGTCATAGTAGCATTTGGGCGACCGCACTAAATGTTTTTGGATGAATCATCTTGAGTGCGAATTTTATATCAATTATGAATAATCGTGTTACGACTGGTGCCCGAGATATCTCTGGCATGCTCTGCATCGAAACCATGCTTGGCGACTGAAAGAACCAATAATGCTCTCCGGTATTCAATCACTGTGGACACTTAATCACGATGTTTCTTGGCTTTTTGCACTTCATCGGGATGGATGCATACTGTTCTGAACATGGTTCACCTTCATGGCGAGACTTCAAAAAAGTGTCATCTTGAATACAAACCGCAATTATCCGCAGGGGAGGGGGAATCATGAAAATTAATAGTTTAATAAGAAAAATTATAAAGTTAGCAGACGACCCATCATATTTGAGAAATTATATTTATGGTATGCTTAAATATTTTCCAGTAAAATCTATCAATAATAAGGATATGAAATCAATTCCTATTTATTGCATAAGCCTAAAAAATGCGAAAGATAGAAGAGATTTCATGGCCAAGCAGGTAAAAAAAGCTGGGTTTGAAAATTTTCAATTTTATGATGCCGTTGATGCAAATCAAATTGACAAGAACAATTTGATATCAAAAAAAATTTATGACGATTTTTTGTCAAAAAAATACCATGAACGCTCTTTGACTAATGGTGAAATTGCATGTTCATTATCACATGGTGCTGTTTACGAGATTATTGTTGAAAAAAATGAAAAAATAGCATTAATTTTAGAAGATGATGCATTATTCGTAAGTGACTATATCAACTCGATAGACTTATCTATTTTGCCCAATGGATGGGATATTGTATTTCTTAGTTCCTTTTATTTGGTTAAGCCGCCTTTAGGTCATTTAGTAAAAAATTTATATACAACTGAATCGTGGAATGGGTCATGCGCAGGGTATATAGTTTCTGAAAATGGAGCAAGAAAATTAGCGGCTTCCTATTTGCCTGTGATCCATGCTGCTGATGGATTTGTTGGAAGATGTATGGAATGTGACAATAAACATGCAGATACTTTTAAGCAAAAAGGAGCTTCCACGCAGATTAAAACATATCTATTTTATCCAGACCCAATAATAAATGGGTCGACAGCGGGATTTTGGGCTACTTCTTTACCTGCATTTATAAATAAATCCTGAAATTTAAAATTTCTTATAGGATAGGGAGATTGATGCCTATTGTTTGTCCGGAATAACCCTGGCAGTCGGACTAACCCTTCGTTGAAAAACTCAGAAAACATGCAAAATTTATTGCCCCAATAACCAGGCGAGGTAATCTGATTTTTAAATTTTCCAAAAAGGAGTTATCATCGCAGGGCGATTAGCAGCCGCAAACCTGAGCAACAGACGATGTGCAGGTCAACCGTCATTAATTTTCCAAGGGCAAAAGGCACCCCTTCTACACCCGGCTCAACGACCTCCTGGCCAAGGATGGATTCGACTTCTGGGCGAAAGATTTCTGCGCCCCAAACTTTGCCAGCAAGGGAAGCCCCTCCATGCCGCCGGGCGTCTACTTCCGACTGCTGTTCTTTGGCTAACTGGAGAGTTTCACCTCCGACCGGGCCATCTCCTGGGATCGCTAGGGCCAACTCTCACCGCGCGCATGCTTGGACATCCCCCTCCACAAATCGACGCCCAACCATACCAGCCTTAGCATCTGGCGATATCGGCTGCCCGTGGAGGCCAACCGGGCGCATCCTGGCCATCGTCCACCAGCAGAGGTTGACCTCCGCCTATGCTGCCGGTGTCAACTCCACCACCTTCGAGACCAATGCCTTCCTCAAACGCTTGGTCAGAAAAAATTTCGTCGCCACTTCCTCGACTACGTCAAAGAACTCCTGCGGAATGGGGTGGTGGAGCAGGGCGCTGTCGCCGCCGCCCGCTTCGACAGCAAGCGTTAGGACAAGAAACCGTTCAACCGGTACCGGCAGTCGACAACCGATCCCGACTCCGTACCACCAAGATGAAGGAGGGCTTCACCTATCTCGCCTACAAATTCGAACACACGGTTGACTTTGCCTCCAACGCCATGTTGGCGACCGAGATCGATACCGGGAATGCGGCGTGCAACAAGCACGGAAGCAACCTTGGTACCGCCAACGAGGATCATGCAAACCTCTAAGACGAGGCCGCCCCAGCAAACTCTCCGCTGTGACTGACAAGGGTCACACAAGGCAGGTTGATCGAGAGTCTCAACCTTTGCTTGGAGGTCACGATCTGCATCCCGGAGCAACAGGCTTCTTACACAAATCTTCACATGAGAGGTGGAGCCGCCGGTAAGGAGCTTTTCTCTTTACGCAGTAAATGTCTAATGCGCAATGCCATAGCTAGCAGGACAAATTGCGTCCTGTTACAAAAAATCATCGGCTGAGTTTCAGTGGTAATCAGAATTACAAATTACTCCAGGATAGCAAATGGTCCTGGCCAGGCCAATGTCTACAGATACCCTGGATGATAGTGGATTTCTTTGCCCCAATCTGCCTGATTTTTGATCTTTGACAATACCTAGGTCTATCGGTCTCCCCAGAGGGAGTCGGTCTGTGGTAGCACCACCAGTACGGCAACAGGGCCAATCGTCCCCATTAGCCCGAGGGCAATGTTGGGTGAGTATAATACTGTTGGTGACCGAGGAAAGGAGCATTTTTTAGCATTAGCACCACTGGACATACCCCTTGCTGATATTACGCGAAGAATCATGGTCAAGGTGGCAAGCAAGAGCTATTTGCAGGGTTTTAGATGGTTACAGTGCGATATTTAGGCTTTATTTATGGGCCACGTCGAGAGATTCACGAAAGAAATGATCTAAAGAATATTGTTCATGATTTCGAAAAAGATACCAATGATCGTTTTTTGTATCAAAGAATTCAACTAGGCAGGGCTGATATTGCTGGGTTATCAATTAACAAATCTACCCCCACTAGCTTCAGCGGGTTCCATTTCAGCCCCCTTATGCCCTTAGCCGATCCACGTCTTTTTATTCTTATGGCCGGAGTGCTGAACATTTCGGCGATATAAAAAATGCCCTTGGCATCTTTTGTTTTTTCTTTGTTTTTTTCCGGCACGAAAAGTGCTTAAACTTATTTGGGCACAGTTCGTTGGGGGTCTTGTCTTTGCAAGGTCAATCGTCAGTAGCAGAAAATCTGTGCCTGCTTTAATTTCATCGGCTACGAGGTTTGAAAGTGACTCTGTGCCTTTTTCGAACTAGCTAAAAGACTAAGGGAATGGGATTGCTCTTTAATGCAACTGTTAATACGTCCAAGCTTTGCCAATTTGGCCACTTGCAGTTATTGCAGGGAGTTGGCTAGATTGCTGTAGTACAGGCTTACAAGTGGTAGCATAAGTAACCTTGTGTAAAGTTGTCAGTTTAAGGTGGTAACGGATGGTATATATCATATCATTAAAACATATTATCGGAGGAAAGAAATGATAAGTATGTTAAAAACAGTAGGTATAATTGTATTTGTTGCGGTATTAGCGGGCCCCGCCTTTGGTCAAATCACTTTAACCAACGGCTATTGGTCAACCTCCTTCGAAGGAATGAGCGACTGGACGCATACCACCACTCCAACAACGTTGCCTAATGGAATGGAGGCGAGGTTTAACTATTGTGCAAATCCATCTGGTCCCCCTGGGACAATACCATGTACATCGTCTTCCACGACAAGAGCAGAACAAGTACTGGCCTCAGCAAATAATCCTAATGGCATCGCCGGCTCCGCAGCACAAGTTCACTATTTCAACACCGGCTCAACAGGAAATGGCACCCCCGCGCACAATATGTCCAGCGGGTTAACCATTAATTTCCCCTCAATGCTTCAAGAGTTCTGGGTTCGTTTTTATATTTACTATCCAACCGAGGCAAATATAACCGGCTGGAAGATGCTGTATTTTCTTAATGGGATAAAGAATACAAACTGGATGGCATCACCGTATTGGAGCACCTATTTTACTGGAATGTATTTTGCCAACGGTGCTAGCGGCGTAGTTACTTCTGACGGCTTTAATTGGTCTTGGTCTGACTCAAATAACCGACAAGGGTACGGTCAGTGGATACCCATTGAAGTCTACTTAAAGAATAATTCATCCGGCCAGAGCAATGGAATTTATAGAGTTTGGAGAGGTGATGAGCTTATTATCAACCGAACCAATATAGCTACAGGGGAGGCGGGCTGGACAGGCTTTGATTTAGGATCAAACGGTGACGGAGTTAAAGGCCCGGCCAATACCCTAATAGGTATACGGTTTGATGACATTGCAGTGGCTACACCTTCATACAGCGGTTTGAAAACCGATGGAAACGGGTATAAACGAATTGGTTTGCTAGGTAGTAGCTCTGCTTCTACACCGACAACACCGACTACTCCGACAACTCCGACTACTCCGACTACTCCGACTACTGTTACATCGGGAGATATTTTGCTAGAAACATGGGAAGATGGTAGCACCGCACGGTGGCAATATGATTATGCTGCTGGCAGCAGTTATGTGGCCACATCACCCGCCTATGCAGGCACTCGTGCTTTCAGGCATGTTGCTTTGGATAGTGGTAGTTACGCCCATTTTTTCGGAGACCATCCGCAATTGCCAACCCCTGGCTCACAGGTGACTGAACTGGTTGTTGAAGAGTATCTGCGCCCATCGGCCGGGTACGATTGGGTAACCGGTCAAAAGCTATGGATAATCAACGCGTTTGAAAGCTGGTCGGCGAGCTATAATCTTGCCCAAGGGCAAACCAAACCGCATTCGTGGGCACCCTTTTACATGTCCATCTTGGTTGACGCGAATGGCGCGCCTTATGGTCAATTGACTCGTGCTGATGGGCTGGGCGGCACAGGTGTTATTTGGCAAAACTTTTTTAGCAACAAGGGGTCTGGCAATATAACAATTGATGCTTGGAGCAAGCTCAAGTTTCGGGTGAAATTGAACACCGTCGGTATGAGTGATGGCATTTTTCAGTTATGGGTAAACGACGTCTTGCGTTGTGATTACTCGAATGTCAATTTTCGAGGAAATTATACAAAATATGGCTTCAATCACCTTATGATGACCATGAATTCCAACCCTCAGCCTTCGTCTCAGCAGTGGATAACAAGGGATAACATAAAATTGACAAACGGTTATACTGCTAATTCTACTCAAACTATTAGCCCTCCTGCTTTAATCGAAATCAAAGCAGTGCAATAGACCATATTTTTATGAAATTTTAGTATGTGTCTGCTGTGAAAAACTGAAAAATCTAGCCGAGCTAATACGTTGAGATAAACAAAAACCCGGTCAGAATTATTTCTGACCGGGTTCGTTTTTTGGCTCGCCGTCATTTGGCGTGGATTTGATGTATAAACACCCTACCGTTGAGGAGTCCACATGGTATCAGATTGACCGGTGAGAAACCTGAACCAACCCACAACTTGACCGGCATTGGTAAGCAAAAAGGTAGCACACAGATCGATGATTTTCGAATGACTCCATCCTTTCAAACCAACAAGCCCTGCGGATAAAAACAGCGTAACAAGGACAAAGATTAACAAATACAGGGGCGCAGTTGTCATCAGAAGCAAACTGATTAACCACGTGCCGACGGCAAACAGCGGTGTCATGAAGCGAAGCACCTTGTGTGAAACCAGAAAAAACGCAAACGAACCGTACCGAAACGGATTGAGAAAATGAGTGTTGCGTCGGATGGCACCGAGGGTCCGGTTGGTCATCCGGGCCTGCCGGCGAAATTCCTTGGCGGCACCTTGTGAAGGCTCCTCCAGGCAGTACACGTCGGTGTCGAGAACCGCTCGGCGCCCTTGACTCAGCACATGCAGCGGTATAACAAAATCATTGATATCGTATTCCTCCAGCCGGCGATACAATTCCCGGCGGATGGCAAAAATCGCTCCATCCGCACCCACGCAAGAAGAAATTAAACTTTCCCCCTTTTTAGTCATTTTTTCCAGCCGCGCATAGACCCCGGAGGCCTCCTCTTCGTCGCAACCGGACCGTCGATATTTGGTCCATCCCGTTACCAACCCGACCTGCTCATCTGCAAAATTTCTGGCTATCTTTTGGAGCGCCTGAGGTGGAAACATCGAATTGGCATCGGTAAAAACGACGATATCTCCGGTCAATTCTGAAATAGCCCGATTGAGACTGGCGGTTTTCCCTGCACGTTCGTAGGCCTTAAGTACAACCCTGGGATCATCAAAAGAGGACACGATCTCATTGGTTGCATCAGTTGAACCGTCGGACACCACTATAATTTCAAGACGATCTTCCGGATAATCAAGGACCAGAGCATTATCAAGCTTCTGATTGATAACCGCTGCCTCGTTGTATACTGAGATGAGCAGGGAAATGCGTGGCCAGTTGTCCTTCTGGACCCATAACCGCCCACCAATCCTGGACCAGACAGCAACCAGCAGGGGATAGACAGCGTAGGGGTACACGGTCATGGCCAGGCAGACCCAGAAAATAATCTCAAAAAAAATCATGATTGAAGCCCCCTATTTTCTATATACTGGTCATGCCATGTTTGAAAAACCACCAGGGACCAGATCAGGGTGTCGTGAATTTCTTTGCCGCTGAAATGCTCATCCAACACCCGTCGAACGACACCAACATTGATCAAATCATGTTTCCGTAAATTACTTTCGGCAAGCGTATCAATCACAAAAGATTTCAAATCGTTTTTCAACCACCGGGTCATGGGACCAACAAACCCTTGTTTTCGATGTGTTATCACTTCGTTGGGCAGGTATTTCGCCACGGCTTTTTTCAACAGATGCTTTTTGGCCAATCCCTTTAATTTCATCTCCGGCGGAATGCCCGCGCAGAACTCAAGAAATTTGTGATCAAGAAAAGGCACTCTCACTTCCAGGGCATGATGCATGCTCAGGCGGTCGGTGACGGCAAGGATATCCTCAGGCAAATAGGTTTTAAGATCACAGTAGAGAACTCGATTAAGGGAATCGGCACGGCCTTCGACATTCGGAGAATTAAAATGCTTGAGGATGAGTTCGCGGCAATCATCGAACCTCCCTGCAAAACGCTCTTGATCGTTGAAAAAGGTTGATTGCAGGCCAGGATTGAGTTTTCTAATAAAACCGAAATAACGTTCATCAGGAGCAAGCCCTGCTCCCCGAACGAATCGTTTCATATGGTTGATAGTATAATGCCCGTCTGCCCTTTCTGGCAGTCGTTCCACCAAGGGCCGAATCAAACCCTCACGAAAGAAGGCAGGCAAGGCGCTGTACTTAGAACTCAGAGCAAAGCCAAGATGCCTCTCGTAACCGGAAAAGACCTCATCGCCTCCTAGCCCTGATAGAGCGACGGTGACATTCTCACGAGCAATCTTGCAGACAAAATAGGAAGGAATGGCGGAGTCGTCGGCAAAAGGCTCGTCGAACGCACGCACAATGGTTTCGACAAGCCCCCCAGCCTCGGGTTGCACCTCGAACTCCCGATGTTTCGTGTGATAGCGCTCAGCCACCTCGCGGGCATATTTCCTTTCATCGAGATAGCCACCAACATCCCCCCCAAAACCCATGCAAAAGGTATTGACAGGGGTGGTTGATGCCAGGCTCATAAGGGCAACCACGGTGCTGGAATCTATCCCCCCGCTTAAGAAAGCGCCAAGCGGCACCTCACTCATCAACCGGATTTTAACTGCCTCCTGAAGCAAATCCATGAAGCCCGATACAAAATAATCCTCGCTTTTACCATGAACTGGAACAAGCTGGAGATCCCAATACTTCTTGATGATGATCCTACCATCCTGGAACGTTAGAGTATGGCCCGGCAGGAGTTTGCGGATATCACGGTATATGGTCAACTCATCCGGGATATAGGAGAGGTTGAAATAGCTGACCAACGCCAACTCATCCAATTCTCGTGGAAATTCAGAGTTGACTAGAATTGCTTTCATTTCCGAGGCAAAGAAAAAGCCATCACCGGCCATGCCATAAAAAAGCGGTTTAATCCCCAACCGATCTCGGGCCAGAAAAAGGGTACGATGCTTCACATCCCAGATCGCGAACACGAACATCCCACGCAATTTGGCAACACAATCTTCACCCCATTCCTCGTAGGCATGAATAATAGTCTCGGTGTCACTCCGGGTGGCAAAATGGTGTCCCTTGGATATCAATTGCGCCATCAATTCCTGATAGTTGAAGATTTCACCGTTGAAGATAATAACTAGCGAGCGATCTTCGTTATAGATAGGCTGATGTCCGCCGGAGAGGTCTATAATGCTCAAACGGCGGTGACCTAACCCGACATTGGCATCGAGATAGTAACCAGCAGCATCCGGTCCTCGATGAGAAATGGTATTGGTCGCCTTTTCTAGAAAGGATCGATCGACATTCGGAGCGACGACACCGAAAACACCGCACATAGTTTAACCTTAACCCTTTGAGGACTGAAGCATAGGATTAAATTTTCAATCCGCCACTGTCTCTTAAAATTGAAGAAAAAAAGCTCGGAGAGTGTCCCGCCTCAGCGGGAAATGGACAATCGAGTAGTCTGTAGTAAGGACTCCAAAGGAGCCGACTTGTTCTCCTTCATCGTGCCATCTTGCCGACTTCCGCGTTGGCGTCACTAATTGGAATCGTTTTCACCACCTTTGCAGGGTTCCCGGCAACCACGGTCATTGGTGGCACGTCACGCGTTACCACAGATTCAGTAGCCACAACAGACCCTCTGCCGATCGTCACACCTTTCAATATGACGGATTTAGCCCCGATCCATGCGTCATCTTCAATTGTCACCGACCGGGCTAATGGAGCCACCGATGATCGGGTTAATGGAGCCAGCAAAACCTGGTGATTTTCCTTTTTGGACGGGGTGAATTTGTGGTCGTTTTTTACTGTTTTTTTCTCTCT
>Ga0074195_1001717_pt1 | contig 28593 bp, 28 predicted proteins | sample EPASupsiteHSE623_FD_64525 | JGI IMG/M metagenome (GOLD analysis project Ga0074195, IMG submission 64525) | Bioremediated contaminated groundwater from EPA Superfund site, New Mexico - Sample HSE6-23 | ecosystem: Environmental > Aquatic > Deep subsurface > Groundwater > Contaminated ... | reverse complement strand
GCACTGAAGTGAGGGAATTATCTGGGATGATACCCGCCATTTGAATTTGATGAGAATTGCCTCCCTCCATTATTTCACTTGTATGAGTATCATTAATATTTAAATTATAGGCTGATCGGCGAGGTTCATGATATTTGGGCGGAAAAATGAAGTTTTAACTGGGTGGCTGAATAGTTACCCTTACTCAATATCTGTGGATGGTAATCAGCCGCGAAAGGATTTAGTACTTATGAATCTATCGTGAATTTAACACGGGATTCGTAAAAAGTAATACTGGTGTTTCCATGAATGATGTAGGAATACTTGTGCTCGGGCATGGTTCCAGCCTGCCCTACAACCGGGAGCTCGTGGAGTCTCTCGCCAAGATGATCAGCAAAAACCACTCCGGCCCGGTGAGGACCGCTTATCTCAATATGAATCATCCCGACATCAAAGAAGGCCTGGCGAGCTTTGCAGGCACCGATGTTGAGAAGATCGTGGCTCTGCCGCTCTTCCTGGCCCACGGGGTTCACACCCGCCAGGACATACCGAAGGAGCTCGGCGTGGATGAGCAGAAGCGCAGAGGAAGCGCATCGATTGGTGGCAAAGAGGTGGAGGTCATCTGCGCCGAACCTCTCGGTGTAGATGAATGCATTGCGGCACTGGCATGCAAGAGAGCGGAAGAAGCCCTAAGGTAGCCGTACTCGATACCATTCACGGAGCCGGGACGATCGCTCAGAGGATGGTCGAAGGCGGCATTTTTGCCGAGGCCCTGGAGGTCTATCACCATGAGCCGAGCGTCCTTGATTTTGATCTGGTTGCGGCTCCGGTTCACCTTCCGCTGTCCAATCCCGTTCTGGCCGAGGCCCGCAGGCTAGGGAAAAAGATCATCACCCACCACCAGGCGGTGGGAGAGCTGATGGCATCGTCCGTCAAACCCGGCCTGGAGATCTTCGAGGTCACGGGAACGCACAGCAAGACCTCAACTGCGCTCCTGCTGGCCAAAATGCTCTCCACGCAGAAGCTGGTGCTCACTCATACCACTCGCGGCCTGGAGCTCTGGGGGGATGGAAAGGCGAGCGTTCTGCATAGCGGCCTCAGCATCACTCCCGGGAATGTGATTCCTGCCGTGGCCGCAGCTGATGCCCAGGGGGCAGAGGCTCTGATCTCCGAGATCTCCCTGGGCGGCACGGGCCTGGCCGACTGGGGGATACTGACCAGCTTCTCCGGCGACTACCGCATCGCCAAGGAGACAAAATGGGCCAGCACTGCCAAGCTGCAGATGGTCTCCCTGGCCAGGAAGGGCGCGCGGCTAGTGGCCAGCACGGATGTCCCTATATCGCCCGACGTCTCCTTCGGCCAGAGAGGAAAGGTGAGGGCAAAGTCCGATCGACTCCTCTTCGGCCATGAGGAGCTGCTTCTAACCCTGGGCGAGGATCTGGACTTTCCCGGATACCAGACGGCCATCGCCGCCGCCGGGGCCGTGGCGCTCTTTGCGGGCATTCCTCCCGAGAACATTTACCAGGCATTGCAGGGCTTTGACGGCTTTAGCGGAAGGATGAAGGTGCAGCGAGAGGGCCGTCTCACCATTTATGACAGCTCCAACTCCGGGCTCAAGGTGAGGGACGTGAATCTGGCTCTGGACCGGGCTCGCGGACCACGATTGGGCGTAGTGGTGGGAGAGGACGCAGAGACGGTATGCGAGGGCATGAACATTCCCGGCCTGCTCGAACTTCTCCGCGCCCGACGGGATGAGATGGATCTCCTGGTCTTGGTGGGCGAGAGGCTCGCGCCTTATGCCGGGGATCTGCGGGCGGGCTGGGCCCGCGACCTGGTCGCGGGTCAGGAGACAGCATTGTCTGCATCCGCGAGTCTTGATCGATTATTGTTGTGCGTGAAATGCTTTAGGTGATTCTTAATGGCAAGCGAAGTGCAAAATCAACAGATTATTCATCCCCGGCCAAGCTCCATCGTGGCCGCTCTCTACACATTGCGCGACCTGGGGGCTGAGGTTGTCATCCTGCACGGTCCGAGCGGCTGCTGCTTCAAGCATGCCCGGCTGCTGGAGGAGGATGGCGTGCGCGTTCTGACCACCGCCCTGGACGAAGCAGGTTTCGTCTTCGGCGGCCAGAAGCCCCTGACCCAGCTTCTCAAGAGGGCCAAGGAGCTGTTCAACCCCAAACTCATGGCCGTCTCGGGAACTTGCAGCAGCATGATCATCGGCGATGACCTGCATCAGGCAGTCCTGGACGCGGATTTGGGCATTCCCGTCCTGGAGGTGGAGGTTCATGCCGGCTACAGGGACAACACCAAAGGTGTGGTCATGACCCTGGAGGCGGCGCGGGACCTCGGCATCATCGATAATGTCGAGTTAGAGCGCCAGAAGACTCTACTGGAGAAGGCCACCGAGGTGGAGAGGCTGCACGGAGCCGCCAGCAGCGAGTACCTGGCACCGGAGAGGGGCGACCTGAAGTATGAGGCCGCGGCAAGGCTTCTGCAGCTCATCCGCGAAGGCAAGAGGGGCCTGAATATCCTCAATGCCAAGAAGGAAACCGCTTACATGTTCGCGGACATAACCGCGGCTGTGGCCGAGGTGGCGGGCTCGCAGGTGGAGACCCTGGCCAATCTGGATGACCAACTGGGCCTGCCCAAAGTGAGGAGAGACGCCGCCAACATTGCCCGTGACCTGCAGGAGAGGGGCGTGAACTATCGGCTCATCGGCGGGCTGGATGAGTATCCGGTAACGGGCGAGGCCGTCTCCCGGATTGCAGCCCAAGGTCACTATGATTTCGCCGTGATATCCGGCGTGCCGCATGCTCTGCCTAAATCAGCCCTGCAGGGTTTGGAGATCTTCTCCGTCACCAATGGGCCGCGCCAGGTCAGGCCGCTGCGCGATCTGGGCCACCAGCACGTCACAGTTGAACTGGACCTGCACCCCAAGACCATGGGCGTTACCTCTCTGGTAGAGTCGGAGTTCGGGGCCACTCTTCGCGCTCTGAATAAAGCCTAAGCTATCGATAAAGTGCTCTTTCGAGAAAAGAGCAAAAGAATTTTTTTAAAAGAGCTTGGGCAGTTCCGTCAACAGCGCGTATATCATGAATCCCATGAAGCCTATGAGCCCGATTCCTGCCATAGAGACCTTGGCAATCATGGTAAACTCTTCCCGGCTGGGCTTCCTGGCCAGCTTAAGCACGCGGATGTACTCGTTTATGTCCGTGGAAGGCATGGAGACGCCCATGTCCCCCATCATATCATCAAGATCGAGCTTCTCCTTGAGATCCAGCTTGTTCTTTAGGTTCTCTTTCAGAGAGCTCTTCTTCTCGGTTTCGGTAATTCCCTCGCTCATTCCCAAAGTGGAATGAATTTAAGAATAAAAAAGCTTTCGATCAGAAGCATTTTTTCCACAGATTTCGCAAAATATTCTGAAGCGACATCAGGAGGTGAATGGGGGCCTATCTTTTTCGTTGGGCTCTTTGCTGCCTGTAACGGCCAGCGCTGTCTTTTTGGTCGGTTTGCTCACAGGCTTTGCAATAAGCAGCAGCTTAGACGGGCGGGGCTTATTCCGGTTTTCTCGCCTCCACCTGCAGGCGCATCATTCGCACATGAGCCTGCCCCTTCTCATCCAGGGGATGGCGCTCAAGATACCGGCGGGCAATCTCGCGGACAAACTCGGGCCGGAGGCTCTCCGGCAGCATCTCCGTGTACGGCATCCAGGTGGTCCTGATGATTCCCTCCAGGCCCGCCTGGCCCTGATGCACCATGACTTTCGGAACCAGTTGAACTCTCTTCTCCTCAAGGCCGGCCTTCTTCAGCCAGATTCTGTACTCCTCGGGACCGTAGAAGTTGTAGGGAAACCGAAAGTCCCTGAAGTATTCAGCCCATTTCTCATCCGGGAAGAGCTCACCGGCCAGGTCGAGAAGATCGGCGGCATTTCCCAACCCGCCGCACTGCAGGAGGATTCGCCCTCCCGGAACGAGGCTCTGCCTGATTCCACTCAGCACGGGCTGATGGTCCCTGACCCAGTGCAGGCAGGCGAAGGAGACGACCAGATCGAACTCTTCCCGGAAAGGGAGAGCAGATGCATCGGCGACCTGAAAGGATAGGTTGCGAAATTCTTCTGGTGAGTACTTGCTTCTGGCAAAGGATATCATCTCCGGGGAGAGATCGACTCCCACCACCTTGCCTTCCGGCAGAAGGTCGGCCAGGCGAGCTGTGATCTTTCCGTCGCCGCAGCCGATGTCCAGAACGCGCTCACTGCCCTTCAAGTTCAGGCCGGCGATAAGGTCCATCGCCCACTTGAACTGAGCGGAAGAGCTCTTCTCATAATCCGCGGGGTCCCACGTGTGCATATCTTATTCCATGATTCGTGAACCTATAAAATTCTGATCAAACGGCTCAGGCCGGAAAAGAAGCGGAAGAGGTGGATAACTAAAAAGAGATGCTTGCGAGCTGTATCAACGAACAAGCTTAGCGCGGGAGCCCTCACTCCTCTGCCTTTCTCTCCTCGATTTCCACGCGCGTCTCTCTCTTCTTGGGGAAGCCCTCGGCGAGTTTTGGCAGTGCTTCGGCCAGATGCTCCACCAGGGTGTGCTTGGGCTCTTTCAGCCTCTCCACTTTGACTCCATTCTGATCGATTATTATCACCGCGACGGGCTTCATGCCCAGGCCCCCCCCTCCGCCGCCAGCCGAGTCCTGCTCTTTTCCCGCGCCGGAGCCTGCGCCAAAGCCCATGCCCACGCTCACCAGCGGAACGATGGTCTTGCCCTCCACGGTAATTGGGTCTCCTACCACGGTTTGGGCGGAGAGTGACTTTTGCATCTCGCCGGTTATGGTCTTCAATATGTCTGCCAGGCCGTCCATATCTTTCACTCCTTTCAATTATAGTTGCTGATGGGTGAAAAAGCTTTCTTTCTCCTTCTCGCGTTATGCCTTCACTGGGATGGGTCGTGCGGATTTGCAACGGTCTTTCTGAATTTCCCAAATCCTGCTACTCTGATCTGCCCTGTCCCTGATTCTCGGGCTTCTCTTTGAACTTTATCAGCGCGGTGAGAAGATCGTTGTAGGGCGTCTGGATTCCCAACTCGCGGGCATACTGGCAGATGGCTCCGTTCAGGGCATCGATCTCGGTCTTTCTGCCTCTCAGGATGTCCTGCAACATGCTGGCCCTGTGGCCGACCGTGGGTGGGAGCTGTTTTTCCATGAGGAAGCGGTAATAATCCTCCCAATCCGTGTAGGGGACCTTCACCTGTTTGGCCCTCATCACCTGAAATATCTCCTTCAGTATGTTCTTGATGATCTCCCTTGACTCCTCATTATCGCCAAGCCTGCCGTAGGGAACCTCCAGCAAGGCACCGAGGGGATTGAGGGAACCGTTGTAGAGTACCTTGCCCCAGATGGCCGCCCGGATCTCTTCACTGGAGACGACTCTTGTTGGTATGCCCGAGAGCTGCAGGTCTTCTTGCAGGGTTTGCAGCAGTGGCCGGTTCACGGGCAAGAAGGGCTCGCCAAGCAGGACATCGTCCGCATTGACCGTGACCCTAGCCAGGCCAGGCGCGGGGATCTCGGCTCCGAAGATGACGCGAGCGCCGACGGTGCGGTCCTCCCCAACATGGCGGGCGATGGTCTCCCAATTATTGAGGCCGTTTTGTATGGAGACCATGATGCCGTCCTCTTCCAGCAGCGGTGCCGCCTGTGCGGCCGCATCGTCCGTGTCTTTGGATTTGACGCAAAGCAGAATTGTGGTGAACTTCCTGACTTGAGGTGCCATTCCGTCGAGAGCAGCAATCTTGCTTGGCGGGATGATGTGGTCTCCCCAGATGCCGGTGATCTTCAGACCCTTCTTCTGCAGGGCGGAGAAGTGCTCTCCTCTTCCGGCGTAAACCACGCTCTGCCCGCTCTCCTGCAAGAATCCACCCAGCACGCTGCCCAGGGCACCGGCGCCGTAGATGAGGTACCTGGAACTATGGCCTTGGCACATGGAACACGGGGATGTGATCGGTACTTTAAGAGGGTTTCGAAAAACATATTGTTGGAATAATATTATTAGTGGGCTCCGTATGTTTCTTTGACTTTAGGTCTCTTCTCGGCACCAAATAGGTTTATTTCCAAAGGATGCTGTTCTCCATGCCAATGGCGGAAGCATCATCCGGCCAAGACCCGGCCGGCGGCTGGTTCCGGAAGGGAAATGTTCTTCTGAGCGCGGGCAGCTTTGCGGAGGCGGTCGAGGCGTATGATCGGGCGGTGAAGGAGTGCCCAAGCGATGCGGAATCCTGGAACAACCGGGGCCTGGCTCTGGCCAGCCAGAACCGATTTTCTGATGCGCTACGGTCCTTTGAGCAGGCAGGCAAGATAAATCCGTCTCATCCCGATGCCTGGTATAATCGTGGTATGGTCCTCTGCGCCCTGCAGCGCTATGATGATGCCGTTTCCTCCTTTGAGAAGGCACTGCAGATAAACCCCAGGAACGCTCACGCCTGGCATAACAAAGGCGTGGCCCTGAAGCAGCTGGGCCTGGATGCGGAAGCGAGGTTCGCCTTCTCCTGCGCCGGATGGATCGGCATGCATAGCTAGGTCTTGAAGGTCGAAGCTTTGAGTGAGAGGCCCCATGAAGGTGTGAAGCTATTTTGACGGAGGAATTCGGCGAAAATGGAGTGGCAACCCGTCTGCCCATCAGCGCAGAGCAATCGGTATCAAGGGAGCTTGGTGTTCACGGCTCGCGCTGGGCGGGAATATTTGATGGCTACTTCTCCGATGCGGCAGTAGCTAGGCCTCTGCTGGATGCAGTCGAGAGAGCTGTCGAGGCCAGCCGGCCCGATGTGCTGGCGGATCTGGGCGGGGGGACCGGTTTCCTGCTCGCTGAGCTGCTCCGGCGCGGTCTACGGTCCATTCGCCCGGTGGTTGTGGATCTCTCGGAAAAGCGGCTCGCCGCCTGCACGGATGGCCGGATTGCCAAGCTGCAGGCATCCCTCGATGAAGTGGGGCGCCGACAGCTCCTGGCGGGAGGGGAAAGGCTCCTCCTCATGTCGAGATCGACGCTGCACTACTTCGGGCTCTCTGGAATCGACCCGCTGCTGAAACACCTGCGCGATCAGCTCCTGCCCGGCGAGTTCTTCGTGCATCAATCCGCCTGCTTTGCGCGGCAGAGGGATGCGGACCTGATGAATCATCTTTACGAGCGCATGGACACGGGAAAGTGGTTCTTCACGAAGGATGAGCTTTTAGCCCGGCTGGAGAAGGCGGGCTTTGCCGTGCGTGCTGCCGCACTTGCGCCGTCGCTGGAGATGAGTTCGGCTGATCTGGGGGAGCGTTATGATCTTGGACCGGAGCGAATGGCGGCCATCGGGAGGAAGATTGAGGAATCCTTCGCCAATGACCTGGAGATATTCGCCCGCGAGAAAAATGAGTTCAGGGCGACGTTGTGCTATTGCATCTTCACATGCGAGGCGGTGTGACGAGCATGCTCATCAGCTTCGTCGCCTCCACCACCCCGAATCCGCCTTTCTTGGCCTCTTCCTCGTCAAACCTCTCCGCTCCATCCGGCTCTATCCCCTTTCCCATGATGGCAAAAGGCACGGGATCGCGGCTGTGCGTCTTGATCGAAATGGGCGTGGCATGGTCGGGCAGGAGCAGCACGCGCCAGTCCTTGCCCAGGCGGCGCAGGCCATCGATCACCGGGCCGACGACTCTCCGGTCGAAGAGCTCGATGGCCCTGATCTTCTCCTCCAGTTTTCCTTCATGGCCCGCCTCATCCGGGGCCTCGACGTGCAGGTAAACATAGTCCAGTCTCTTCAAGGCCCGCAGGGCGGCCTCCACCTTTCCTTCATAATTGGTGTCGATGTTTCCTGTCGCGCCGGGGACCTCGATGACCTCCAGACCGGCATACTTTCCTATGCCGCGGAGCAGATCCACGGCAGAGATCATCGCGCCCTCAAGGCCGTACAGCTCCTGGAAGGTCGGCATGGCGGGCCTGGGCCCCTGGCCCCACAGCCAGATCATGTTGGCCGGCTTCTTGCCCTCCGCCGCGCGCTTGAGATTAACGGGGTGCTTTGCCAGGATCGGCGTTGCGGCCTGCATCAGCTCGACCAGCAGCCCGGCGTCCTGGCCGCGAGGCAGATGGCCCTCGATAGGCTGATCGCTGATGTCGTGCGGCGGGGTGCAGACGGCCCTTGCCCCGGCTTTCAGGACGAGAAGATTGCGGTAGCTGACTCCGGCAAAGAGCCGCTCCCCGGGCATCAGGGATTTAAGCGCCTCTATCAGAATGCGCCCTTCCTCGGAGCTGATGTGACCGGCGCTGTAGTCCGTCATGATGCCGTCCTCCACGGTCACAAAGTTGCAGCGAAAAGCGATGTCTTCCTCGCCCAGCGGCACGCCCATGGCCGCGGCCTCCAGCGGCGCGCGGCCGGTGTAGTACCTCTGGGGAGAGTAGCCCATCACGGAGAGATTGGCTACATCGCTGCCCGGCGAAAATCCATCCGGGACCGTCCTGGCCAGTCCGCACCGGCCCTGCTTTGCCAGCATGTCCATGTTCGGGGTCGATGCCGCCTGCAGAGGCGTCCTGCCCTGCAGGGCCGGGATGGGCAGGTCGGCCATTCCGTCGCCCAGGAGAACTGCGTACTTCATCAGGGCTCACCCTTCTCAAAAATAGTATTAATGGCCTTCGTCCCGCCAGCTCTCCGGGACTTCTCAGCGGCTATTTGATCATTTCTTTTTTTTCTTGGCAGCAGCGGCTGCCTCTTTCGCTTCCTTTGCATTGATCTGTGCCAGATGCTTGTTCAAGACCTTGGCCAGGGTGTTGAGCTTGACGCGGGTGCAGGTCGCGCCGCGCGTGATTCCCGTGACGATGTCCACGACCTCTCCCATGGTCTGGGTCTTCTGGCGCGGCGGCTTGACGGTGCTGGTCTTTATGCCCTCGCGAGCGAAGTCCTCCATGTCCATGGGACACTGGGCGACCACAACGGCGGGAATGTCCACCTGCGACAGGATCTCCTTGACCTTGTGAATTACATGGGAGCGCACATTCCCCAGGTGGAAGACGGCGATCTTGTGGCGTGCGACCTGCTCGATCTCCCTCTCATTGAGCCCGAAGGTCGGACCGTAGCCTCGCGATGCCTGGGGAAAGCTTTCCGGAACGCCGGTTCCCGCCTCCAGGACCAGAACGCTGGTCTGGATACCTTCCCGGCGCAGGCCATAAGTCATCTCGCAGACGGGTTTTGTAATGTGACGCCTTCCCGGCGACATGGCTATGGCGATCACATCCGGCTTTGTAGCCTCGGAGAGCGTTCCCCTCTGGGCCAGGCCGCCGCCCTTGGCAAGCCCCATGCTCTCTCTGCAATCCACCACTTGAGTTGCCCTGCCAATCATGACAAAGCATTCTGGTGAGATGGGATATAGATTTACCGAAAGATCCTGCCGGCTCGGAAGGCATGTCCAGATCCGATCCGCTGCATGGGATCATTGGTTTAAGGTTCGAAGAGGGAGCGTTTTTAATCCCGGTGGAGCGAAGGAAAAGTATGCTTATCTTCATCGGCCTTGGTCTTTACGACGAGCGCGACATCTCCGTCAAGGGCCTGGATGCCGTTCGTGCCGCAGACAAGGTTTATGCTGAGTTCTACACCTCGCGGCTGATGGGTGCATCTCTGGAAAAGCTGGAGGCTTTGTACGGCAAAGAGATTCATCTCCTCTCGCGTACCGACGTGGAGGGTGAGCCGGTATGGCTGGAAGAAGCCAGGAACAGGGACGTGGCCTTCCTGGTCGGAGGCGACGCCATGGTTTCCACAACTCACCTGGACCTGCGTCTTCGGGCTCTGGAACTGGGCATAAAAACCGTGCTGGTTCATTCTTCCTCCATTGTCACCGCCGTCTCTGGCCTCTGCGGCCTGCAAAATTATCGCTTCGGCAGGTCAACTACAATTCCCTTCCCCTATATCTCGCGAGGAGCGCGCGTCATCCCCGAGACGCCTTACCTGGTCTTGAAAGAGAACCTGGCGCGCAACTTGCACACCATGCTCTTCCTGGATATTCAGTGCGGCTGTGGCGAGCGGTACATGACGGTTAACGAAGGCGCGACGCTGCTCCTGGAGATGCAGGGTTTGGCCGGAGAGCACATCCTGGACGATCACCTGGGCGTGGGCATCGCTCGCGCCGGAGCTCCGGATGCTGTGGTGAAGGCCGGTCGGCTCTCCAGCCTGCAGAGCTACGACTTCGGCGGGCCGCTGCACATCCTGCTCGTGCCTGCTCGGCTTCATTTCATGGAGGCCAAGGCCCTGGCAGTACTGGCCGGTGCGCCCGCCGATCTTGCTGTAGAGGAATGAGCTGAAATGAATAAGGGAATAAGGTGGAACGAAAAAAATGCGAAATGAAGATGGGCTGAAATGAAGCGAGCCTCCGCCCTCTACCTGGCGTGGAAAGCTATTAATAAGGCTCTGCTATTCTCCTGGCCATACCAGAGGAGTACATGCCCAAAGTTACAGTAGACATACCTCAGCATATCGTCGATGACGTAAACGCTCACGTGGGAGACGGGAAGAAATTCGTGAGCTTCTCCGATGCCGTGAGAACGGCCCTGCGAAAGATGCTTGATCAGCTGGATGAGATCGACCGGAGAAGGGGTCGGGTGCAGGAATGAAGCTCGGCCTGAGGACGGAGTTTGATGCCGCGCACAGCCTGCCCGGTTACCAGGGGAAGTGCGCCAACTTGCACGGTCACACCTACCAGGTGGAGATGGTGGTGGAGGGCGAGGTTGGAGTAGACGGCTTCGTCATGGACTTCTATCAACTCAAACGTATCCTGGCCGCAGCTCTGGAGGATCTGGACCATCGCTGCCTGAACGATCTCTTGCCCATGCCCACCGCGGAACACATTGCCCAGTGGATATGTGAGCGGTTGAAAAAGGAGTTTTCGGACACTTCCGTAAGGCTGGTCTCCCTGAAGCTCTGGGAAGGAAAGAATAAGTGGGTTATGATCGACTAGGCAGATTTACTGCGTGGCCGTCAGATCCCAATTGGTTGTTGCTTCCGGGTTCTCCTTCAGCTCCTTCATCCTGGCCTGGGCCTGTTCCTCATAATATTTTTTATACTTCTCTTCCCGGTCCTTTCGATTCCATTCTGCTATCTTCTTGTCCAGAGCCTCGAACATGTACTTCTCGGCGGCCTTGACCGTCTCCAAGTCGCCCCTCAGTACCAGGATCTCCCTGTCCATCACCTCGCCCGTCATATCCATCTTGCCGTTCCTCCGCAAGAGGTCGAGATCGAACGTCTCTACCAGCTCGCGGATAACGGTTACGGGCATGCTCAGGGGGATGGCCAGGTCGTAGAGGCCTTTCAAATCCTCTTTACTTTCTTTCTGGGGGGAGTCCATAATAATTCACAGCTCTCTAAATCCCTCTTGCACGATTTAAGGTTGTCGAAGAACGCGAGCCTATGCAAAGCAGACACGCATCTCAAGCTGCACACGCCTCATCGTGATTGTCCGGGAATCCTGCCCGGATCGGCATTCAAGCACATCCGACCCGGATGCGAGCGGAAAGGGTCGGGTCGTGCACCAGTTTCACTGAAAATTCGTGATTCACAGCTCAAACCTAAAGTATGAGATTTCGTCCGCCAAATTAGGTTTTAACTTGAGTTCAAGCTCATCAGATGCACGACCCAGGGATCAGGGAGTGAGCTATTGTCCCATGAATGGCGCTCGTGGTCTGTGGCGGGAAGGGTCTATGCAGGGAAACAGTTATAAATGGGATCATCAATGCAAAGTGCGGACCGGGCCCGTAGCTTAGCCAGGTTGAGCGCACGGCTGATAACCGTGAGGTCACGCGTTCAAATCGCGTCGGGCCCATTTTCTTTTATTCAATTGCCCGGAGCGCTAGCCATCGAGCTGCAGCAGATTTGCAAAGACTTTCGAAAATCAGCAAAAAAATATATTTGGCTTTATGCCTTCTACTTGGACAGATCACCTTCGAGAATCATGTTCATGACATAGTCAAAGGGCAAATCCTGGCACCATCCTGCCTTTTCAAAAATGGACATGAAACACACTCCTATGAGCTTCCTGTATTTTATCTTGGACAGAAAATCCTTCATTTGCGCGCTCTGAACCCCGATTTTCGGCATGGCCATGCCGCCCAGGATAACCACCACATCGGCATCCGCATTTGTGGCCTCACCAAGCTCCATTCCAAACTCCGTGCCAATGATGCGGCGCGCCATATTTTCATTCAATCCGGGCACGAAGGCCAGATCCTTTTCTCGCACCGGGTAGCCCAGGAATAGGGCGAAGGGGGTGCAAAAACCCGGAGAGCCTATGAAGAGGATTCGCTTGTCGTCTTTAACCAGATCCCTGAAGCCGTTCAGCATGCCGCCCAGGCCTTTTACGTCCTGTATTTTCTCCATAACTATCAATTCGATCAATTGAGTTTGTGGAGCATTAACCTTTGGGATCGCCCCAAGCCCCGCCCTTGGCAACGGAAAATCGAAATTATTGTGCAGCGATGCGGGCGCAACTCTCTACGGACGGCGCGAATCTGATGGCGGGCGGAGCCGACCGGCCATGAAGATAAAAATGGTTGGAGAAAAAAGGCAAATCCTGAAGCAAATCTTGATGCCCTCAAATCCTCCTTCTTTGATCCCCCTTTTCTCCTTCTAAATTGCTTCGATGGATTCAAAACGTTTATGAGGAGAGAGAAGCTTTGGAGATGCTTTGATGTCTAAGAGATCCGTGGATAAGGGAGACGGGGGTAAAACTCCTTCGGCACAGGCCAAAGAGGCCAGGCCGCTGGATGCATCATCGGCCTCTCTTAAGCAAAAGGCCAAGGCGATTGACAAGGCCGGCATTTGGCAGAACAGCGATTTGTACTGGTATGCAGGATTGATACTGGCGGCACTCTTCTCGTTCTATCTGAGAGCCATTGTGCCCTGGAATGCAGTCTTCTCCGGGGGCAAGGTCATCTTCAGCAGCGAGAGCGATGCCTGGTATCACATGATGCTGGCCAAAGGCACAGTGATCAACCTGCAGAGGCTCTGGTTCGACCCCATGACCTACTTCCCTCATGGAACGCCCACTCACTTCGGCCCCTTCAACAGCTGGGCCATCACCATCTTCTCCTACATCTTCGGGCTGGGCCATCCCAGCATGCACGTAGTGGAGGTTGTAGGGGCCTTCCTGCCCGCGGTCCTTGGCGCACTGCTGGTCTTCCCGGTCTACTTCATTGGAAAGGAGATGGGCGGCAAGAGCTGCGGCCTGATTTCAGCATTGATTGTGGCGGTCCTTCCCGGACAGCTCTTTAACAGGACCGTCCTCGGGTTCACAGACCATCATGCGGCGGAGATATTTCTCAGCACGCTAACCATGATGTTCTTCATCATGGCCATGCGCTCCGGTCGGAACATGACCTTCGAGGCCGTGCAGAAGAGAGCCTCATCTCTGAAAGAGCCGCTCCTTTACGCGGCACTGGCCGGCGTATCTCTCGGGCTCTACATTGATGCCTGGTCCTCCGGCTTCCTCTTCGAGGGCATCATTTTGCTCTTTGTCATATTGCAGAGCGCGGTGGATCACCTCAAGGGCAGGCGCGTGGAGTATTTAGGTATTATTGGCGGTGTAACCTTCTTTGTGGCCACTTTTATGGTGCTCCCCTTCGTGCAGCCCTACTATGGATTCAACCATTACCTATACTCACTCTTCCAGCCCACCATCCTATTGGTCGGGGTAGTTGCCGTTATCCTGTTCTCGGTACTATCCAGGTTCATCGAAGAGAAGGGCTTCGCCAGATATTACTATCCCGGTGCTCTTGCAGCTGTTGTCGTGCTGGGCACGCTGATCCTGGCACTGGCCGTGCCTGAGTTCACCCGGACTCTCTTTTCCGGTCTGAGCATCTTTCAGGCAAGAACCGGTGGAGCTGCAACCGTGGGTGAGGCCGCGCCACTGTTAACCTATCAGGGCGAGGTTTCCTGGTCAAGTATGCTGGCAAACTTCCCGGCATTCGGCAACATCGTGCTCCTCTCGTCCTTCTTCCTGGCCATCGTCGGCATGGCATTGATCTTGATGAATTATGTCAGGAGCCAGAGGCCCGCAGATCTCTTGCTTCTCACCTGGTCGATACCGCTCTTGGTCATGACCCTGGCCCAGAACAGGTTTGCCTACTACTATGGCGTGAATGTGGCCCTGCTCACGGGCTATCTGGCGTTCTGGCTCATGCAAAGAGGAGGTGTCAACGAGGAGGGCGGACTCTTCGATACCAAGGAGCCGGTCAAGTTCCTGGCATCGAACTTGAAAGTTATAGCATCGGCTCTTCTGATCTTCATCTTCCTCATCTATCCGGCACTGAGCACCAGCCTGATCGTGGCCAGTTACACCGACGGGCCGGAATCGGACTGGATGACATCAACGGCATGGCTGGAGAATAACACCCCCAGCCCCGGCATGGATCTTTATGAGAAGTATGTGCGGCCTGCCAGCGGCCAGTATGCCTATCCGGATGCAGCCTACGGCATAATGTCCTGGTGGGACTACGGCCACCTCATTGAAACCATCGGCCACCGCATACCCAATGCCAATCCCTTCCAGCAGGGCATCGGCAGCGTGACGGCCGGAGTCTCGGGATCGTCCCCCTTCTTCCTGGCCGAGAATGAAACCCGGGCGGAAAAGGTGCTGGCCGGGCTTGATCTGAACCGTTCGCCCTATCTGAACACCAAGTATGTGATGATCGATCTGGACATGGCCACGGGCAAGTTCCACGCCATGGCTGCCTGGAGTGGAATTTCTGTCTCAAAGTACATCTCGGCAGTCTACCAGCCGCAGGGAGAGCAACTGGTGCCGGTTCAGGTGTATCTTGAGCCGTACTTCAAGTCCATGACGGCTCGCCTGTACTTCTTCGATGGCACGGACGTAACGGGTGGCGATGGTGTCGCCCTGGCTTACCGGGGCATGACGCTGGATAGCGGTGCTACCGTTCCCGTGCTGACCGAGTCGCCCAAGATCTCCAAGAACTATTCTGAGCTGCTGGCCTTCGCCAGTGATAGTCGAAAAGCAGGCGATATGGCCGTGATTGGAGCCACGAGCCCTGTTAGCAGCGCCTTCCCCTTAGAAGCCCTGCAGCACTACCGGTTGGTCCATGAGTCCGAGACGCCAGTGACGAGCGACGGCCAGAAGAGGGTCAAGACCTTCGAGCACGTGCCCGGCGCGGTGATTGAAGGAAATGCACCGGCAGGGACGATCGTTTCTGCGGCTGTGGCCATCATGAGCAACGAGAACAGGGCTTTCGTCTATCGTCAGTCCAATGTGACCGACGCCGGCGGCAAGTTCACCCTGGTGCTGCCCTACTCCACGGAAGGACCAATCGCAAGCGGCACGAACTTCGACACCAAACCCCTGGGTTCCTACCAGGTCTCTGTAGGCGGCAAGACCCAACCGGTAAGAGTTCCTGAGGAGTACGTCCTCAAAGGGTCGGTCATCACTATATGAAGCTCTTAGAGGAGATGAGCTGGCCCCAGATCGAAGCCGGCCTGTCGGAGACGAGGACCGTGATCCTCCCTGTGGGGGCCACAGAGGAGCACGGTCCCCATCTTCCCATTTTTACGGACACCATTCAGGCCATGGAGGTGGCACGGGAGGCAGCAAAGCGGCATGACGTCTTCCTGGCACCGCCTCTGCACTACGGAGTCTGCCGCAGCACGCGGGGTTTCCCCGGCACCATCACCGTGGGCCACGATGCCCTGCGTGCCTTTTCCAGGGATCTGCTGCTGTCCTTCCATGACAGCGGCTTTCAGAACGTCATGATCCTGACCGGCCATGCCGGAGGCCTGCACATGGCCGCTCTGGAAGAGGCCTGCCAGATGGCAGTGGAAGTGCGCGATTTTCGCGTAAGCCTGGTATCTTTGTTCGATCTGATCGACAACAAAGCAGTTGAGACGCCGGGCGACGGCCACTCCGGAGAGATTGAGACCTCTCTCATGATGCGCATTCGAGGAGATCTGGTAGCGGGAAAGCCGGACAAGCATTTCCCCTGCCGCCCCAGATTCCTGATTCAGAAGGATGTGCGCCACCTCATGGGAAATGGAGTCATGGGCGACCCCAGCCGCTCCTCCCTGGAGAAGGGAAAGTCATTCTTCGAGATGGCAGTTCAGGGTGTCCTTGAGGCCATCCGGGAGCTGGAGTCAGAAGCTGGAAAGAAGTAAGCAGATCTCTTTCCAGATTCCTTTTTCACAATTCATCCTTCATATTTCCTTTTTCTTTTGCGGTTATTCTGTCCGCCATCTTTCCGCTGTTCGACAGATTTATAAATCATCAATCTAACCGAAAAAACGTGCCTGAGAAGACTATCAAATCCTCATTCGTTGATCACAAGATCGGGCTCCTCAAACCGAAGAGATTAGCCATGGGCATCTTCGGCCACTTAGTCTTTTCTTTCTTTTGATTTATGGGCGGAGGGCGATATGAAAAACTTACAAGTCGCCCAAAAAAAATTGCCCGGCTATGGGATGATATGATGTTAGCTGAAAGCGATGCTAAAGTTTTGAAGGCGATATCCGAAGGCGAGACCGATCCTCAAACTATCGCCGAGAAGCTGGATATGAAGGTAGAGGCGGTGCGAGCCTCAGCCGATGCTCTGGAAGAGGGCGCTCTGGTCAAGGTTGCCAAGTCAGTGCATGAGATCTTCTCCCTCACCGAGGAAGGGAAAAAGTATGCTACAGACGGCCTGCCGGAGAGGGACCTGCTAAAAGCCATCGGCACCGGCAAGAGCATGGCGGAGATAAAAGACCCCGCCTTCAAGATCAGCTTAGGGTGGCTGCGCAAAAAGGGCTGGGCCGTCATTCAAGCAGGAGTTCTCAAGCCGGCAGGAACTGCGCCCAAAGGCAAGGACGAAGAAGTCCTGGTGATTTTGTTGGCCGGAGCGAAGAGGGGTTACGAGCTGGACGCAAAAGGCCTGGCAGATCTCAAGAGCCGAGGGCTGGTCTCTTCGAGCAAGACTAAGGAATGGCGTTACGAGATCACCCCTGCTGGGCAGAAGGCAGCAGCAGAGATTGAGACCGCGGTCGCAGAGTCTCTGGTCGCCATTACTTCGGCGATGATCAAGACCGGCGAGTGGGACGGCAACACTCTGAGGTACAACGGCAAGCTCTACCGCGCTCGACCCTACAACGTCGCCCTGGCTGCAGACCAGATCTACCCCGGCAAGAGGCATCCCTACCAGCGGCTCATCGACCGCATGCGGGAGATCATGCTGGAGATGGGCTTCACGGAGATCAAGGGGCAGGTCATCCAGTCCAGCTTCTGGAACTTCGATGCGCTCTTCCAGCCCCAGGATCATCCAGCCCGGGAGATGCAGGATACCTTTTATCTGGACAGCAAGGCGGAGATACCCGACTACTCTCGCGTCAAGGAGATGCACGAGTGCGGCGGGACCACAGGCTCATGCGGCTGGGGCGGTCGCTGGAGTCCCGAGATCGCTCGCCAGGAGGTGCTGCGCACCCACACCACCGGCGTGACCATCAAGTACCTGCACGATCATCCCGAGCCGCCCGTCAAGGCGTTCGGAATCGATCGCGTCTACCGGCGCGAGGCCATAGACGCCACGCACACACCCGAGTTCGAGCAGCTGGAAGGCATCATCATGGACAGGGGCGTCTCCTTCCGGCATCTGCTCGGCTTCCTGAAGGAATTCTACAACAAGATGGGCTTTGAGGAGGTTCGCTTCCGCCCCGGCTACTTCCCCTATACCGAGCCGTCCGTCGAGCCCGAGGTCTTCATCGACGGCCTGGGATGGGTGGAGTTGGGAGGTGCTGGCGTCTTCCGAAAAGAGGTGACGGCGCCCTTTGGCATCGAGCATCCCGTGCTGGCCTGGGGCCTGGGCGTCTCCAGGGTGGCCATGCTCAAGCTGGGACTCAAAGACCTGAGGCTGCTATATCAATCAGACATCGAGTGGCTGCGTTCGACGCCCGTTTCCGTCAAGCTCTAGGGGAATTGATTGTAATGCCGGTTGTCAGACTTTATTACGAGGATATGGAGAGGCTGATCGGAGCCTCGCGCGAGACCATCATGAGCCGGCTGGCCATGATGGGTGCAGACATTGGAAAGAGGGCGGAAGAGGACCACGTCGATGTCGAGTTCTTCCCGGATCGTCCCGACCTCTACAGCTCGGAAGGCGTGGCGAGAGCCATGCGGGGTTTTCTGGGCCTCAAGACGGGGCTGGTGAACTATTCGGTCAAGCCCGGCCCGGTGGTGCTGCAGGTGGAGGAGTCGGTAAAATCTGTGCGCCCCATCATCGGCTGTGCCATAGTGCGGGGCCTGGAGTTCTCCAGCGCTGCCATCGAGTCGCTCATGGGCCTGCAAGAGGACCTGCACTGGGGTTTGGGCCGAAACCGGAGGAAAGTGGCCATCGGAGTGCACGATATCTCCAGGATCAAGCCGCCCTTCCGCTACTTCGGAGCCGATCCGGAGCGAAGGTTTGTGCCCCTTGATTTTACCGAAGAATTGAGCATGCGCGAGATGCTGCAAAAGCATCCCAAGGGAAAGGACTATGGCCATATTCTGGACGGCTGCGAACGCTATCCCCTCATCGTCGATGCCGATGATAACGTGCTCTCCTTCCCGCCCATCATCAACGGAGACCTGACGCGTGTTACCGATGATACTCATGACCTGTTCATCGATGTCACGGGCACGGACCCCATGGTCTACAAGGCCCTCAACATCGTGGTGACCTCCCTCGCGGAGCGGGGCGGCGAGATCGAGAGCGTTCTCGTGAAGCGGAGCGAGGGCGATTTCGTCTCTCCGAATCTCGGCCCCACCGCTCGCAGCATTTCCGTCCAGGAGGCCAATGACCTGATCGGATTCGATCTGACGGCAAAGGAGCTGGCCGAGTGCCTCGAGAAGATGCGCTTCGGAGCTAAGGCGGACGGCTCATCGGTTCATGTGCAGGTTCCCAGCTATCGCGCGGACATCATGCACTCCTGGGATCTCTTTGAGGACGCGGCCAAAGCCTTCGGCTACGAAAAGCTCTTGGCGGAGATTCCCCATACATTGACCGTGGGCAAGGCTCTGCCTAGCGAGGTCAAGAAAGGAGAGATTCGCGAGATCATGGCCGGCCTTGGCTATCTGGAGACCATGCCCTTCACCCTGACCAATGAGCGGGCGCATTTTGAGTGGATGAGGCGGCCTGCCCTTTCGGGCACGACGCGCGTGCTTCATCCCATCAGCGAGCTGCATACCATCCTGCGCACTTCCCTGCTCTCCAGCCTTCTGGAGATCTTCGCCCTCAACCAGCATCATCCTCTGCCGCAGAGGATCTTTGCCGCCGGCGACGTGGTGGTGGAAAAGAAGACCCGCATGAACTTAGCCTTGGCCAGCATCCACAGCAATGCCGGCTTCTCCGAGATAAGATCGGTGACTGATGCCGTCTTACGCGAGCTGAACCTGGCCGGAAAGGTGGAGACTGTACCCTCGACGGACGGCGCGCTTCTGCCCGGTCGCGGTGCAGATCTCGTCTTGGACGGCAAAATCATAGGACTCTTCGGTGAAGTGCATCCGCAGGTGCTGCACAGCTTCGGACTGGAGCAGCCGGTGGTGGCCCTGGAGCTGGAATGGGGAGTCCTCTGAGGCGTGTCCAGTTTCCAGCTCTGTTCTCTTTTTTCCGCGCAGCAAGTTTGCAGCTTCTCGCGAGCTTGATGTTGGTTGATCGCCAAGGCCGCGAGCCCGTCCATTAAGGCGCAAGAGCCAGGGGAAGATGCAGCCCTGTTCTCAAGCGTCTGTTTTATTTTCTTATAGCGCCAATAATTGTTACAAGAGGTATGAGATTGCCATGAAAGTCCGGCATTTGATGAGCTACCCAATTGCCACTGTGCGCCCCGAGGTTACTGTGCAGGAAGCCATTTTGAGGATGCTGGGCGAGAGGAAAGGATGCGTGCTGGTGGCCAGGGACGGCCTGCTCAAGGAGGCCTTAGGCATCGTCACCACCAGTCATATCTTTGAGAATGTTTTTGCTAGAGGTTTAGATCCGGCAAGGGTACTCGTATCTCAGATCATGACGCCGGCGCCGCTGATCACCATCGACCCGGATGCATCCACTACTGCCGCGGCCAGGCTGATGCAGGAGCACGGCATACGAAGGGTTCCTGTGATGAAAGATGGCGTACTGGTGGGCATAATTACCAGCAACGATCTGCTGAAATGCGTGCAATGATCCTGGGCCTCGAAAAGAGCATTTTGGTTTGGCACTTGCGCAGAGTTTAAATAGCCAAAAATCAAGGCACTGAGCGGAATGTCGAGGTTGCCTAGCCTGGTAGGGCGCAGGTTTGCTAAACCTGTTCCGCTCCGCGGATCGTGGGTTCGAATCCCACCCTCGGCGCTTTCTTACCTATAATAGGCGAATATTTTCTCAGAGATTTCCAAGTGGAATTGATCCGGGTTTGAGCACATAATTACTAGGTAAAACATTCTTCTGATGTTGATTTTTGGTAATGATTATATCAAAGTCGACTAAGATCATGAAAGGGCTTCAAGTCTTTCTAACGGCTCCTTCGGGCCAATGCCTGAGGAGATCCGTGAGGTCGCCTTCGAGACCGATATGCTGGGGCAATATGGAACTGAACATCAATGATCCAGAGAGTCACGTCCTGCGGTCGCTACCGGGGAGGCCTTCTCTCGATGTAGCTTGTTTGCGTCAATGCCAGAGATCAAGCATGACGGATTGTCGGGTTGATCCGGGCAAGTGCATGAGTGGCGACAAGGCTCGTGAGGGGAAGGAGACATTAGTCTGAGCGCTGTCTGATAGCAAAAATCCATTCTGAGGCGTCATACGAAAGTAAGAAATAGCCGATTACCTAATCTCTATCTGCGTTAGCGAAGAAGCTCGACAGGTTAAGAGGCCTAGGAAATGAATAACTTCAGCGATAAATCAGATTCATCTGGGTCTAATAGTCAGTTTGCTGCGTGGACCATACTATCTCAAAGAATACAAGAATGTCATTCGTTCCTTGATCTTGCCGCATCGGCTAGATTGCGTCCTTGGGTTCACCAAGAAGAGGCTATTAAAAAATACGAGGCCTTGCATGACAGTATGATCAAGTCATCGAGCCTCTTCTCAATAGGGCTGCCAGGGCAGAATTTCCAACAGATGAAGCCACCTGTTGAATGCGACATTCGACTGGCCCCTCGTCTTCAACAGGCTCTCTACGGGTGATGCTGGATCGGGCGCGAGCAACATCCACCGATGGGAATCATCGAAAATGACTGGCGGAAAGCCATCGCGCCCCTGTCGGACATTTACGAGATCAAGAGCCATTCCGAAGAGAAGGTACGGGCCATCTGGTCATCGTGACTTGCTATAGTGTGTGCTTAACGAACGGTTTCATTAGGGAACATTAATGAAAATAATTGGATTAATCGGTTGCGGCAATTGGGGTTCCAATATTTTGAGGGATTTAATTCAATTACGTTGTGAAGTGTATGTTGTTGATATTGATTTTCAAGCCCGATCACGAGCTATCGCAAATGGTGCCCAGCAAGCTTTTTCTAAAACGGATGAGCTACCCGTTTGTGATGGCTATGTGGTCGCAGTTCCTATTCCGGATTTAACGAAAGAGACGGCTGGTTTGTTGAGATTTAAAAAACCGATATTTTCAGAAAAGACCTTATGCCTATCGATGGACGATTTTAACTTGCTAAAAAATTTAGGCGGATTGGAATATGTGTTTTGTATGCATAAGTGGCATTACCATCCTGGTATTGAGGCACTGCGTCTTGTTGCTCAATCAGGAAATATTGGAGAAATTGAGGAATTAGATACCATAAGACATGGCTGGGTAGATGATTTTCACGGAGGGGATATTTTTTGGACGCTAGCGGTTCACGATCTTACGATTATCAAACATATTTTGGGCCGTATTCCGAACAAGATTAAAGTCATAAACGTTATTTGTAATGAAAAGGGATTACCTGTCAGTTTAATTGCTCTATTAGGAGATAAACCCAAGGTTCTTATATCAGTCAATGGCAGGGAGAGTAAAAAAATAAGCGGCGTAATTATTCGTGGGGGAAAAGGCTCTGCCGAACTTCAAAATGCCTATGACGACCACATCACTTTAAAAAATGATGCATGTGAAGAGAAAATCATCATCGATACTACATTTCCTCTTTTCCTGGAATTAAAAGAATTTGTAAGATATCTGGATAATGGTCCCAAACCGCGATGTGATCTTTATAGCGCTGAGGAAGTTACCAGGGCAATATTGAACCTCAGAGAAAAGGCAGGGTTAAAATAGCAGAATGAAATATCCTGCATTATAAAAGCAATAATGGGCGGATTGAAATGGCAAAAACCGAACTTAAGATATTTGCTCCATCGAAAGTGGCCATTCATAGAGAACGGATTGAAGCTTACTTAAAAGGTGAAAATATATATCCGGTTACCATGGAAATGGATTTGACACAGCGTTGTTCCAGGTCCTGTCCTGCTTGCCCATACGCATCCTCAAGAAGTTCCGGATTAACGCTAGAATTGCCCTTTCTAGACAGATTATTTAGCATACTTGGTCCTTACACTTTCGGTCTTGTTCTTTCAGGTGGAGAGGCCACGCTCGTGCCCCATTTTCCGGAAACAGTAGCGTTAGCCAGAGAAAAGGGATTCAAAGAGATAGCGGTTATTTCTAACGGCAGCCAGTTGCATATCCCTGAAGTGCAGGACGCCCTATTGGAATATGTCACTTCTATCCGTATTTCGATGTACGACTGGCAGGATGGCGATTCCGAGTATTTTATTGAAACTCTAGAGAAAATAAGCAATCTACGTAACCGTATAGAAAAAGAGGGCAGCCAACTGAAAATCGGTGCTTCTATTTTAACTCGAATGGAATGGAATGATAAATATACCCACGTTGGCATGAAAGCCTTGAACGCTGGAGTGCATTGGGTCTATTTCCATCCGTTCTGCGTTGATTGGGAAACCCAACACCCGATTCAAGCAGATCAAACCGGGGTATTGGATGCAATTGAGAAATTCCGAGAAGAAGCACCATACAATGCGAATATCCAAGTGCCATATGAGCGTTATAGCACAGAGCCTTTATATTTCAATAAGCTTCATGGATCTCATTTTCTAATTCAAGTGGGTGCAGATGGCTGGAATTATGCGGGACCTGAATGCAAATACGAAAAAGACTACAGATTATTAAACCTCAATGAGTATATGGAAGAAGATTTTCTGTGGCATCCCCAGCGTATTAACGCTCTAAATAAGATGAACAGCCTTAATTATCTGGCTATCGGAACAAAACACAGACCACCGGTGTATAGCGATCATATTGAAAAAATAATTAATCTCAAAAAGAAATTGAGTACAGTTGATAAGGTGGATGATGCATGTGAGTTTTACTACCCTGGAATTATTTAAATTATGGCTAGAGCAACTGTAATAATACCCACTTTTGGTGACGCAAGATTTGCGCGTTGGGCAGTTAAAAGTGTTCAACAGCAAACTGTAAATGATATTGAAATCTGCATTATCTGTGATGGTTCCCCGGAAAACATGGTCTCTTTTTTTAAGAATATGGGAAAAGAAGACCCTCGCATCAAGGTTTTTGTCTTCCCAAAATCACCCAGGACAGGGGAACCTTATCGAGATATCGTAATCAGACAAACCACCGGGAACATTATTTGCTATTGTAGCCATGATGATTTATGGTTGCCGGATCACGTTCAAACAATGGAAAAAGCTTTAAAAAAATGCCATTTTACTCATTCTCTCCATGCATTTGTCAACTTGCCCGAGACGATAAAAGTCAAAAACACCTTTTTAGGCGGGATCTATTGGATCAACCTAAATCCTGAGATAATAAAAAAGATGCTGGAAGGAGAAAATTTTTTTGGGTTAACTTTCGGATCGCATACTCGAAAAAGTTATTATGAATTGGAAGAAGGGTGGGTCACAACGCCTCTTAAAAATTTGCCTACCGATTTATATATGTGGCGCAAGTTCCTTGTTGCATTTGGTGGGCTTTGTAAGACAACGATCAAAATAACGGCCTTGAATTTCCGGCAAAATGAAAGGAAAGACTGGTCAGAGCAAGGGCGTGATGAGGAGTTGCAGCAATATTTCGAAAAGATTTCTACCATTGAATTTTCGCGGCAGCTATACCGACAATCCCTCGAGTTTTGTCCATCAAAAGATCAAAAACGCAAGTTTCAGATTAATAATTTGAGGCTCTTGATCCCATTTTTTCGGTCGTTTCACAAAATAAGTGGCTGCCTCGTTTTGTTTTGGTAATTTTCCCAATTTTCATAATATTTGCTCAATTAACAAAGGAAAGAGATCTGGACTTCGATGCTAGTACTAGGGATAGTCGGATCTGATGGCTTCCTTCTGTAGACCTCGCGTATTTTTCTGGCTGGACGGCTATCTAGGCCGCAATCATTGGGCATTGGGCTATGCTCGGGCGCTTTGACCACAAAGATGTTTCGTTTTTTAATCCGGCCAGGGCAATCACGGCCATTCAATCATTTCGATGCCCTCATATTATCCCAGCATCATAGCGAATAAATTATTGTATGTACATTATATTGTCACGGGCCACTAATTCCTGGTTATCCTATATTTTTTTTAAAATGATGTATCCTCTGGCTCACGAATCCTGATTAATAGCTCTTATTTCCCATTTTGCTGCCAGTTGCATCAAATTTCCTTGGATATTTCAGAGTTAATGCATCTTGATTTTCCACATGAGCCTGGCGCAACCTCTTTATAATGGACTATCTTAATTAAGTATAACATTTGCTGATGAGGTACCCTTATGTCCGGCAGACTCTTGCTCTTCGCTTCTTTACTTCTTTTTACAATAGTTGTCTCTGTTTCACCAGCATTCGCAATCTCAATCAGCTGTTCCTCGGGTGGCGGTGGCGAATCCGTCTCCTCCTCCGAGACCTTCGCCCTGGACGATAGAACTGCGTTGCAGGAGAGCATCAGCCTTGACACCGGAAGCATCTTTAAGTCTCGTCAGGCGGAAGGCGTAGGCAACAACAGCATAGATGAATCTGTAGCGGGAAATGATTATTCTCTAAAAAATAATATTCAAAGCTCCGGGTCTTTTGCGGCCTCAACCTCGGCCTCTGCCACCTCCGAGCTTGGCGCTCTCAGCCAGGATGTCTCCGGCGTGGGGAGCCTGAGCGTCTCCCTGTCCAGCTCAGAAGGTTCTCGTGAAGCCAGCCAGGCTGCAAGCGTCTCCTACGGTGCCATGGACAGCGTGCAGGCCATCGCTACCGGCCAAGGAGTCTATGCCGCACAGAGTACAGGCATGGCAGGCCTGGAAGGAAGCATCCTATCCGGCGCTGTAGGCAGCGAGAATGTGATGGGAGCGACGGGAACATTTACGGGAGCCGGATTAATGGAAGCAAATCTTGCCGCATCAGCATCAGCCGAGACTGGCCGGGCGTCCTCCAGCGGGACGGCGGCTCTCGACGGTGGAACTTTCCTGGATGATTCATCGTTCCAAGCGGTATCCTCCAAGAGCTTGGGTATGGGCATGGCGGCTGTTCGAGATACGGGTGACGGGAAACTTGGGAGTCTCGATATGAGCCTTCTCAACTTGGAGAAGCCGGAATTGCAGAGTGCAGATTTGACCTCGCAGAGTGCTGGTCAAACCGCCGGGGGGTCTTATTCATCTTATGTATTGACAGGGTATAGGTGGAACCAGAACAATCCTCAGATCCAGCTGTATCTGAACCCAAACAATGCGCCTTCAGGCCTTACCGATGCGGCCTCTCAGTCGGCAATAGCCGCGGCGGCTAATACTTGGGATTATGCAGTAGCGCAGAATCTCTTTGCAGATGGAACCACCGTGATAGTCGATGCCTCAAAGAATGTGGACAATCCATTCACCGGTACTCCAGTAAGCGATGGGCAAAACGTGAATGGCTGGGCAAGCTTGGGCGGCAACTACCTAGGCATGACTCGATGGTGGTCTAACGGGCAGTCAATTGGCGGATACAATTCGATTATTGAAGCAGATACCTGGTATGCATCTGACAAAGCATGGACCACTGACCTGAGTAAGGCTACGGGTAATACATTTGATCTGCAAAGCGTGGCCGTTCACGAGTTAGGGCACAGCATAGGTCTGGGCGATCTCTATACGCTGCCTAATGGCGACTCTCGCAAGAGCGACTTTGCGCAAGTTATGAATTCCTATGACGGGGCGCAGAGGACGCTGGGTTATGGAGATCGGGAGGGTGCATGGGCACTTTATGGTGTAGGATTGAGCGGCAAAGTAGCCCTTCAAGCCTATAATGGCCAGTATGTCTGCGCTGAAGGCGGCGGAGGTCAGGCGCTTGTAGCCAATCGCAATTGGGTCCAGACATGGGAGACGTTTGGGCTTGTCGATATGGGAAATGGCAAAGTAGCCCTTCAAGCCTATAATGGCCAGTATGTCTGCGCTGAAGGCGGCGGAGGTCAGGCGCTTGTAGCTAATCGCAATTGGATAAATGCTTGGGAGACGTTTGGGCTTGTCGATATGGGAAATGGCAAAGTAGCCCTTCAAGCCTATAATGGCCAGTATGTCTGCGCTGAAGGCGGCGGAGGTCAGGCGCTTGTAGCCAATCGCAATTGGATCCAGCAATGGGAGACGTTTGGTCACCTCAATTGGTGATCTATGTATTCACATGAGAAACATCGTAAGACAAGATGGGTCTAAGCCCCCATATCCTTGATCTAGGAAGTTTCTCATGGGAAAATAGATATAGCCTACTCGTATCGAGATTTCGTCTGCATCTGCGTCTTTCAAGTCGAAAGTTGCTTGTAGTCGGCGAGGAAAAGGATTTTAAGTTAAAAATGTTTTGAACCCATGTCCTTGAAGTGATCCAATGAAAACATCGCTCGTAGTTCCCGCTTATAACGAGGAGATGGGCTTGCCCCTGGTGGTTCAGGAATATCGGGATGTAGTGGACGAGATTATCGTAGTAGACGACGGCTCATCTGATGGAACCTACCAGGCGGCAGAGCTACTTGCAGGAAGTAAGATCAAACTTTTGCGGCATAAGAAAAACGCTGGAAAGGTGGCGGCCCTCAGAACAGGGGTGGAACATGCAACCGGAGACATAATCATATTCACGGATGCCGACTACACCTATCCTGCCAGGTACGTCCCCGATTTGATCCGAGAAATCGAGGGTGGGGCTGACCTGGTGCTGGGTGCACGGCTGCATGATCGCGATAACATCCCGGCCTTCAACAGGATAGGAAACAACATATTCTCCTTTATTGCAACGTATATAAGCTGCATGAGGATCAAGGACAGCCAGACCGGGCTGAGGGCTTTCAGGCGGGATATGTTTGACAAGTTGGATGTTGAGGCCAGGGGTCTGGAGTTCGAGACCAAGATGACGGTCCGGGCAGCAAAGCTCGGATACAAGATCGTGGAGATACCTATAGAGTATAGGGAACGAGTGGGAAAATCCAAGCTCAATCCGTTTAAGGATGGGGCGCGGATGCTAACTGCCCTATTTTCTGTAGCTTATTCTGAAACATCTCTTCTATCCAAGATGATACTTCTGCCGTCTATGATTTTTATCTTGATCGGCCTGATCACGGGTTTCATATCTCTATACGAGAAGATCACATTCGGCGTAATATCGCACGAGTATTATCCAATATTTACAGCGTTTCTCATCCTCGTGGGAGTGCAGTTGATTTCGCTGGGGTTGATCGTAGATTATCTTACAAAGAAGCTGGACAGGATAGAGGAGCGTCTGGTGAGATGAGGAAAAGCCTGCCAGATCTAATCGGTAATGAGGCCAAAATGTGCATTCTCTTGGGGGCGGCACATTCTGCCATCAGGGAGGACCGGCTATGAACGCTGTTGCGATAATTGTTATCGGAGTCATATTTGCGGCCTTCGGCCAGGTATCCTGGAAGCTGGGCATAAACCAGGCGGGGCAATTGGCGACCCTCACGCCTGCAACTTTATCCGTCGTGCTGCTGAATCCTTATGTTCTGCTGGGCTTCGTAATGTACGGGCTGAGCACCATCTTCTGGCTGATAGCGCTGTCCAAGAAGGATCTGAGCTTTGTGTATCCTTTTATATCTTTGACTTATGTACTGGTGCTGGTGCTGTCGAGCCTTGTGCTGAAGGAGAGCATTGGATTGAATAAGATTGCTGGAACCATCGCGATCATAATAGGATTGATAATAATATCCAGGGCATAAAATACCGAAATCGCATTTCAAAAATACGAGTGCTTCAATGAATCTTAATCAAGATCAATCATCAGTAGAATCACGTGGAAAGAATTTTGCAAAAAACATAAATATAGTTAATATTTTATTAATCATTTTTATTATCTATGGGCTGATCTGTAAATTAGCGCATTCATTGAACTTTCCTCTTAATAGCGATACGGTAGATGCAGGAATGGTGAATTTGGAGATTTGGGTGCATCAGAATTTCTTATTGGAATCATACTATTTCCCATCAGCAGATCCTTTTTGTTTTTCCGATCCTTAACTCTGCTTTTTAGGGAAATAGAGGCAAATGACCTCTACATTCTCTCTGTTACCGATTTCCTTGAATATCATCTTTCTATCCCTTCTTCATCTCGGGCAGATCCTCGATTATTTCGACGTACTGCCAGACCAAGGACTTG
>Ga0074195_1001716_pt1 | contig 28612 bp, 20 predicted proteins | sample EPASupsiteHSE623_FD_64525 | JGI IMG/M metagenome (GOLD analysis project Ga0074195, IMG submission 64525) | Bioremediated contaminated groundwater from EPA Superfund site, New Mexico - Sample HSE6-23 | ecosystem: Environmental > Aquatic > Deep subsurface > Groundwater > Contaminated ... | reverse complement strand
CTTGCATCCGGGGCACATCTGGGGTCCAGGGAAGTGAAAGTGTATGTCCTCGAAATGCTCATGATCACTGGGTTTGCCAGAATGAGGTGAAGGATTTGGGAAGCGCCCTCCGGTTGCCGATCTCTCCTCATTTGAGCTAATCATGCTACTGGGGGAGGGGAGGGTCGACGTTCGTGAGAGCAAAAGTGGCTCGCTCGGCGGTCGCGCTGACGGGGGAGACGGTTCGGGTCCTGTTTACGGTTCGGGTCCTGCTTGTTGTGGGGATTCTCCTGTTCTCTCATCCTGGAGTCCTCCTGGCTGCGGGACCGATCGGGATGTCCTCGAACAACAATCCCTATCGGTGGACAACGAGGGTCGAGTACTACGTCGACGCCATCACCGAAAATCTGGGGACCATCTCCAACGCGGAAGCAACAGAGATGGTCACCAGCTCGTTCGATCTTTGGATGTTCGACGACTCTCTGAACCTCGACATCAAGTGTATGGGCCACCTGGCAACCCATCCCACGACCCAAACGTTCGGTTCGGTCTACGGGACCGCGGACGGGAAGACCGAGATCCTTTTCGATTCTGATGGGTCGCTCACCGACTCGCTGATGGGGAGCGGGGCCAAAAGCGTGGTCTGCGGTTTCGCCGGTCCTGACATCGTGGACTCGAGCACAGGGGTGATCACCGAAGGAATCGGAGTGCTCAACGGTTTTCTGCTCGGCCGGGCAACGGTCCCGTCCGAATTCGTCAAGACCGTGATGACCCACGAGTTCGGTCATCTGCTCGGCCTCGGTCACGCCCAGCTCAACTCCGAGCTGGTGGGCGACGGCAACCCGGATGATGATCAGTACGTGCCCATCATGTTCCCGTATGCACGCAGCACCGACAACCCGTCCCTTGCCGCATCGCTCCATCTGGACGATAAGGCTTCGATCGCCTATCTGTATTCGGGGGGATCCTATCCGATCGGTACAGGGGCCATCACGGGGCGCGTCACGAACGATGGCAGCGTCTTCCGCGGAGCCAACGTCATTGCCCGTAACATCGCCAGCCCGCTCGCGGTCGCTGTTAGCTGGCCCTCGGGCATCGCCGATAGGACGAGCGGGGCTTGGGAGGCTCGCTGGCTTCCTTCGCCCGGTACTTACACCGTGGAGATCGAGCCGATCGACTCGAGGTTCACGGGTGGGTCCTCGATCGGTGATTTCGACCCTCCTCCGAGCGGCTTTGTCGAAGAGTTCTACAACGGCGCGGACGAATCGTCCGATCCGTTCGTCGACTACGCGTCCGCAGCGTCGAACGTCATTCTCGTCGATGCCACTCCGGTCACGGGGATCGACCTTGGTGTCCAGAGTGATCTGGTGACGCTCGTATCCGGCGACTCGAAGGAAGGAACGATCTTCCCTGTCGACGGGGCTCTGCCACAGGCGCAGTACAAGGTCTCCTCGTCGTTTCGGACCAGGGCCATCACGTTCCGGTTCACGCCAGAGACCGGCAAGGAGTTCGACTTCTGCGTGAACGTCGGTTCCCGCGTGACGGCCGGCGTGACCCCCACGTTCAAGCAGGAGGGTCTCACCGACGCTCTCACCTATTCCATAGACTTTTCGTCCACACCACCCATCAGCCCGTCCGATTACTACGTGGCACTCGTGAACAAGTCGTCCACTCAGGCTGGTTTCTCTCTGTCCCTCTCGATGACCGACGTTCAGCTGGCGGACCCTGCGTTGGCCCGATTGCCAACCGACATGTCGGGTGGCCAGGGCTGCCGCGCCGGGTTGGTCCGCCCCCCCGGAGCCGAACGATCCATGGGAGTGGGCCTTCTGACCATCATGGGTCTTTTTTTCGTCATGTTATTGGGGAGAAAACGGCGTTCATCCGCCCACGCCGAACGGGAGTCGTCTTCTGAGCTCTGACAAGCATGTTTTCGACGCGAAACGGGGGTTGTTGTCGCTTAAGCGTGCGAGAGGTTTCACCCGATATGTTGGGTGAGGAGATGGTCACAATGTCCGGCACCGTGGCAGCGATCGCCCGATCCAGAGACAGAGCTCTGCTCGAGTCCCTGGACTTCAACGTCCGCGTCCTTCAATCCGAAGTGATGAGCCTCGCGGAGCGGATGAGACGGGGGGATCCGTCGGCTTACCGGACGTACAAGTTTCGAAAGCGTGAGCTCAAGGAACTCTCCAAACGTCTCCGGGATCTCATGAGGCGCGAGCAGCGGCGAGAACTCCAGACTTGCATCGTGCGCGTCGCCTGAATCAAGGCCCGTGAAGGGGCGGTCGTCAGTCCGGCAACTGGAACCGAAGGTTCTTCTCGAACGGCCCGGAGAACGAACGAGATCCGCAGGTTGCGAGCTTCGACAGAAGTTCCTCCGTGGCCTCCGAAAACACTCCAAGATGGCCAAGGACACGAGCCAAGAGCCTGCGCGCGAGCCCCGAGACCGAAGACTCGACCTTGATCGCCACTCCAAGTTTCTGATCCTTGAGGGCCGCACAGATCATTCCTGAGGGTCCGGTCCTTGCCAGGATCTGTCCGGATGTGACGCGGACGATTTCCGTGTCGAAGAGCCCCTCTCCTTCCAAGCATTCCGGATGGGTGCTCCAGGCGGAGACCATCCGTCCCAGCGCCGACGCGGCGTGTCCTCCGGCGATGGAGGGAGCGGCGAGGACGGCGTACAGGTGCGCCATCCTCTCGAGCGAAAGGCAGGCGACAGGGACCCCACAGTCCTCGACAACCAGTGGCACCTGTGATCGGATGAGTCGGGTCAGCTTGAGGAGCTCGGTGAGGATTCTGTGGTGCACGGGAGCCTCGGGATGAGCGTAGCAACCGACATCATTGCCGGAGACCCGGGTATGAACGATCATCGCGGCGTGTTTGCCGGAACAGCGGTGCGCAAGCCTCGAAGGTGCGCCTTTTGGTTGCCTGAGGATGAGGTGGTCGGGCGTGAGGAAGACCCGCCGCAGGAGCGAACGCACGGCCTCCTGGTGGACCTCCTGGCCAGCATGTGAACCCAGGATGATCGCCATCTCCAAAGGAGTGATCGCGCGGGTCTCGTCGATCTGATCGAGGAAGATGGGTAACGCTTGAAAGGGCGTAAGACAGCCGCGCCCGGGTCCTGTACGGTCCGGATCTCCCCACGTCAGGATCCGGTGTCCCTGCGCGTTCGAGATGACGACGTGGGCCCAGTGGACCGACTCCACGACCCCATCACGCAAGACCTCGATCAGCGGCACGGCATTCGCGTGCCGCGGCCTCGTCGTGTTCAAGAGAGCCTCCTCTCGTACCACCTCTCCACCGGCCTCAACAGGCACTTGGATCAACACATTGCGCCCTGAGGCGGCCCGTCCTTGACGTGTTGGTCGATCCGGTGGTATGAGTCCGCCCTGCATGGTACACCAAACAATCCCCCCACTACGATCTCCTCTTCCGACCAGGGTCATCCTCGGTTTCGCCCTGGTTTTCTGTTCTCTGATGGCAATGCCGGTCCTTGGCCAGAGCCTTGAGGGACGCGTCAAGACTCACGAGCTCAAGAACGGTATGACCTTCCTCCTGCTCGAACGACATCGTGCTCCCACGATCGCGTTCTCCATGCGATTTCGCGTGGGGAGCTCCAATGAACACGAGGGCATCGGTGGTACAGCGCATCTGCTCGAACACATGCTCTTCAAGGGGACCAGAACGATCGGCACGAAAGATTGGGAGAAAGAGCGGGTCATACTGGCCCGGATCGACGAAGTCGCCGCGGAGCTGGACGCAGAGCGACGAAAGGGGGAATCGGCCAACAGCAAGTCGGTGAGCGAGTTGCGCGCCCGGTTGAAGGTTCTCTCCGAGGAGGCGCGCCGGTTTGTCCGCAAGGACGAGATCGACGAGACCTACTCCAAGAACGGTGGGGTAGGGTTCAACGCGACCACTGATCAGGATCTCACCACCTACATGGTCAGCTTACCGGCAAACCGATTGGAGCTGTGGGCCCGCATCGAATCGGACCGGATGGCGAACCCGATCCTCCGTGAGTTCTATTCGGAAAGGGACGTCATCATGGAGGAGCGCCGGATGTCGACGGAGTCGAGCCCGACCGGCATGCTCTGGGAGCAGTTTCAGTCAGCGGCCTTCATGGCTCACCGTTACGGCGTTCCGGTGATCGGCTGGATGTCCGAGATCAGCTTCCTGTCCAAGGCTCGGACCGAGGAGTTCCGCCGGACCTACTACGCTCCCAACAATACGGTCACCGCCATCGTCGGCGATTTCGACACGGCCCGGACGATCTCCCTCCTCGAACGGTACTTCGGGTCGATCCCGTCCCAGCCGTTGGCCCAACCGCTGTCCTGTGTGGAGCCTGAACAGATCGGGGAACGACGGATCCAGGTGGAGCGTGATGCCAATCCCGCCCTGTTGATCGGGTACCATAAGCCGGCGATGCCGCACCGGGACGACTACGTCTTTGACGCGCTTTCGGGCATCCTGACCGAAGGAAGATCATCCCGACTCTACCGGAAACTCGTGAAAGAGCTGCAGATCGCCGTTGGCGTCAATACGACGGGGAGTTACCCGGGAAATCGGTACTCCAATCTGTTCGTGATATCCGTGGCTCCAAGGAGTCCGCATACGGCCGCGGAGGTGGAGCAGTCGATCTATCAAGAGATCGAGAGGCTCAAGAGCGAGCCTGTGAGCGCGCTCGAGCTTCAGAAGGTGCAGAATCAGCTCGAAGCCGGCTTTATCCGCGGTCTCGACTCCAATGAAGGGCTGGCCGGACAGCTTTCCTTTTTTCAGAGTCTGACCGGAGACTGGCGATACGTCGAGAACCATCCGAAGGTCATACGGACCATCACGGCCGCCGAAATCCAGCGGGTGGCCTCGAAGTATCTCGTGGGCTCGAATCGTACCGTGGCCACGCTCGTTCGGGTGGCGAAGGACACCCCGCCCACGGCCCCGCGGACGCACGGTCCAATGTCGAGCCCGCTTGCGGAACCTGTTCGTGGTACGGGCTCTTCCGGTGTGACTTCTGCTGTCACGAGTGTTGTCTCCGGCCCGCCGAAGGGGGCCGTCCGTACTCCGGTCCCCGGCGCCTCCGCGGCTCCGGTCCAGGGAGGGCGATGAGAGTGTTCGGACGATCGACGCAAAACTTTGATTTGCAGCCGTTGCGGCCGTTGCTTCGCCCTCCAAAAGCGAGGCTCGTTTTCGTGCAGGTCCTGGTCTTCTTTCTTCTGGCAACGGCGGGCTCGACCTCTCGGGTGTGGGCTCAGATCGCCTCCGATCTGCTTGCTCCGCCGTCCACGATGACCTTCCCGTCGCTGGTCTTCCATCCACTGAAGGCCAAGCGGATCGTGCGCCCCGACGGGATGGTCTTGTTCCTTCTCGAGGATCACGAATTACCCCTGATCCAGATGCAGGCCATCATCCGCACTGGCTCTTACCTCGACCCGGACGACAAGTTGGGGTTGGCGGAGATGACCGGCGCCGTGATGCGGACAGGGGGGACTGAGAAAATGTCGGGCGACCGGATCGACGACGAACTCGAGTTCGTGGCCGCTTCCGTGGAGACATACATTGGGGAAGAGGCGGGCTGGGCCAGTCTCTCCGTTCTCAAGAAGGATCTCGATCGGGGGTTGGCCATCTTCGGCGATGTCCTGATGCACCCGGTCTTCGATTCGAAGAAGGTGGAGCTTCGGCGGAACCAGTACATCGAACAGATTCGCCGGAGGAACGACCAGCCAGCCCCCATTGCGCAGCGGGAGTGGAAGAGGCTGGTCTATGCAGGCCATCCGTTCGGACGGATCAGCACCGCACGGACGATCCGGGCGATCAGCCGAGACGATCTGGTCCGGTTTCACGGACGCTGCTTTTTCCCCGGCAACATCATTCTCTCGGTCTCCGGAGACTTCGAGGAAGCGGATCTGGTCAATCGTTTGAACGCGGTTTTCGGAGGCTGGAAGAAAGGGGAGGGGACCGTTCCACTCCCACCTCCGGTTCCACTGAAGTACTCTCGCTCTCTCAACCTCATCGAGAAGGACGGTCCCCAGGCCGTCCTCAGGATGGGGCATCTGGGGGTGGCCAAGAACGATCCGGATTGGCCTGCTCTGGATGTCTTTGATTCCGTGTTGGGTGGCAACGGCTTTTCTTCCAGGCTCATGCGAGAAGTCCGCTCCAACCGCGGTCTCGCGTATTCGGTGGCGAGCCTCGTCTCTGGCGGTCGTTCCAGGGGCGTCATCCTGACGGCGTGCCAGACCAAGTCTGCCTCGTGCGTCGAGGCTCTGTCCCTCATGCGGGACATCCTGAAGGGGTTCAGGAACGACAAGGTGAGCGACGAGGAGCTGAAGATCGCGAAGGAGTCGATCGCGAACAGCTTTGTATTCCGCTTCAATTCGAGTTTCAGGATCGTCTCGGAACAGGCCAACCTCGAGTACCTGGGGCTGCCGGCCGATTGGCTGGAATTCTACCGAGAGGGTGTCTCTCGCGTGACCGCCGATGATGTTCTCCGGGTCGCCCGCAAGCATCTCCAACCGGATCAGCTCACGATCGTGGTCGTGGGCAAGCACGCCGATTTCGACAAACCCCTGTCTTCATTGGGCCCCGTGAGGACGCTTCCCATAGAGGACTTCACCAAGTGAGGCATTGCGAAGAGGCCCGTATGCGTTCGACGTCGGTTCGACCGTTCGTGGTGCGATCGGCCTTGGTGACGGCCATACTGCTCTGCTCTTGGCCGGCATTCGGCGACGAGATCATCCTGAAGGACGGGACAGTCGTCCGCGGGGAGTTGGTTGGCTTCGAGTCGGGTGTCTATACGGTCCGGATCGGCCGGTTCGACAAGAAGATACCCGAGGCGAGCGTGTCGGACGTCAGAAGCGGGCCCAGCGGTGTGTCGGGAACCTCGACGCGCGCGACTTTGGTGACCTCCTCGACGTCGGCGCGGAACACTGCTAAGAGAGTCTCCCCTGCCCGCCCGGTCGCCGGCCCGGGCGACGCTTCAGTGCCCGGCGGAACCGACCCGTCGCCCTTGCCCGGTCGCGTGGAGGAGATTCTGGGCAAGCTGGGAATCGACGCCGGAAAGGCCGACCCGCAGTCGGTCTCTTCCACGGCCGGACTCGTCGAACAGATCATAGGAGGGAAGGGGCGAGTCGATCCGGCGGAGCTGGAGGCTTTGAAGAACAACCCTTTTGCGGAGAAACTCGTGGAACGGTTCGCAGACCCGAACTACCAGAAGTCCCTCCTGGAAGGGATCCAGGAGATGCAGGAAAAGGTCAACCCAGGACAGCCCAATCCGATGGTCGATCACCTCAAAGGTCTCTTCGAGCAGCTCAATCAGCTCCATCGAGCCTCCGAAGGCGCGAAACCTGCTGCCACGCCCGTGAGTCGATAGAGACCAAGACTCCCTCTCCAATGGTTTGTGCGGATGAGATGGTCGAGATCTTCCGTCCAAACACGAAAGGCGCGGAGCCATTGGAGGAGCACGGGGAAGTACCTTCGAAGAGTGGTTGTCCGGGTCCTGGGATGGGGCTTGCTCACCGAATGTGGCGATTTCCTGTGGCTCCGGATGTCGTCATGATATACTAAAAGCGCCCTCGAACCGGCGTCTCGACTCACGACCGCGGGCTCAGGGGCATCGTTATCAAGTGGGGTTCACCCTGATCGGCCTTCCCTAAGAGGAGTCGACGGCCCTCGAGACGAGCTTCTTTTGTCGAGCCTCGTCCCAGACGGCCTACCTTCGTGTGACACAGCACTCTTCTCTCGAAGTGCGAATACCGCACGAGTTTCTGCGCCACCGGCTGGATGCCGACGCGCTTTGGATTATCCACCATCTCAGGGAAGCCGGCTATGTCGCCTATCTGGTCGGCGGGTGCATCCGGGACCTGCTCACGGGACTGCGGCCGAAGGATTTCGACATCGCAACGAGCGCGCGTCCCAACCAAATCAAACGGCTCTTCCGAAGTTGCCGCATCATCGGTCGGCGGTTTCGACTGGCCCACGTCCGTGTCGGCGGAAAGATCATCGAGGTCTCCACGTTTCGTGGAATGGCCCAGAATGGAGACTCCGGGTCTCTGGACTGGAGTCCGGTCCACAGCGACAACGTGTTCGGATCTCCCGACGAGGATGCCATGCGTCGGGACTTCACGATCAACGGGCTTTTCTACGACGTCGCGCGTGCCGAGATCATCGATTTCGTCGGGGGGCTCTCTGATCTGAAGCGCCGGACGATTCGAGCCATCGGCGACGCAGAGGCCCGCATGCGGGAAGACCCCGTGCGCATGATCCGGGCGTTAAAGCTCGCGGGACGGGTGGATTTCTCCATCGACCCTCCTCTCGCGGAGGCGGTCCGACAACAGGCCCACCTCATCCGGACCTCGGCCCCTGCTCGCATCCTCGAGGAGTTGTTCAAGATCCTGGCCTCCGGAGCGGCCAGCACGACCGTGAAGCTCCTGCACGACTACGGCCTGTTGAAACCGCTCCTCCCGGAGGTGGCTCACTGTCTGGATCGAGGGGATCAAGACAGAGTCTACCGTTTCCTGAACGCTTTGGACGCCGCTGACCAGGGCCTGAGGCTCCACTCCAACGCCGTTCTCTTGGCGACGCTCCTGATGCCGTTGATCGATGTGGAAGGAGCTCTCATCGAGGAGTCTGCGGAGGGCGCGGCCGAAGGTCTCGGCTCGTACGAAGTGAACCAACGATGCGCGCGTCTGGTGCGAGGGTCGATGTTTCTCCGTAACCTCCCCCGGCGTGATCTTCACAGGCTCGGCCACATCCTGAATCTCCAGAGACGGCTCTCCCTGAAAGACCGAACCGCGGCAAAGCCCGTGGTGCTCAGCGAGGCGTTCGGAGATGCACTGGCTCTGTTCCGTATCAGCGCGTATGCTCTCGAGCTTCCGGAGGAGACCGTCCGCTATTGGGAGGAGTGTGCCGCCTCTTATCCCATGGCGGACAGGCACGAGCATTTCCGTGGCGCGGACGAAGACGGCCTCGATGTCTGGACGCTGGGTGGGTCCCGTGGACGTCGATCCGGGCGAGGTCGAGGCTCGTCTCGTCGCCGCTTCAGTAACCGGAACAGGCGCTTGAGCGTCTCCTGATCGTCATGCATCAGCAAGACGCCCGAGTCTTGGCACGTTGTACCTCGACCGTGACCAGGATTGGATTCACTTCTTGTCTGGAAGCGGATCGAAAAGCTCTGCCGCTTGCTGGCGACGTTTCTCTTCTTTCTTGCGTCTGCGGGTCTCGATGCTGTCCAGGATCTGGACGGCTTTGGTTCTGAACGAACTCTGAGGCTCTTCCCGTTCGATGAGGCTTTTCAATACCTCCACAGCCAGATCGTTGCGCTGGGTCTTGACGCAGACTGCCGCCAGCTTCAACGCGATGACCGCAAGGTCAGGAGACGCGAGGTGTGCCCGGTAGAGTTCCTCGAAGGATTTCTCGTTTTCTCCAAGCGAGAGGTAGTGTTCGCCCAGGGTCGCATGCAGGATGGGGTTGATCGGAAATAGTGAGCTCAGGACCTCGAGCGTGCGGCTGGCTCCGAGGAAGTCCTCGCTGTCGAGTCGCTGTCGAGCCGTATCGATGAAGCGCTGAAGCGCCAGGAGGCTCGATTCGAACGAGCGGATGTAGAACCCGACCGCCCGAGTTCCCTGGCCGTGTTCCTTGGTCACGCGGGCCAGGTCGATGTAGGGGTTGGCAAAGGGCCCCACCGTCTCTCTCGCGTAGCCTTCGGCCAGATCACCCGGATCCTCTCCCTGCTTGAGAAGGATTCGAAGCAGGACATAGCGAGCCCCTTGGTCGTGCGGGTAGAGGGCCAGGTGCTCTCGAAGTGTTGTCAGAGCTCCCGGGTCGCCCTTCAAAAGGTCGTTCAGCAGGACCTCGAGATGTGCTTCCGGGCTCTGGGGCCCCTGCTTGACCGGACCGATGATCGAGGTGATATCCAGAGAGGTCGACGAGGGGGACAGTCCGCGGATGGGATAACCACCTGGAGACGCGCCCAAGCGAGGATGCGAAAGGTCGAGCGTCAGTCTGCCGGCAGGCGAGCCGGAACGGCGCCTCGAACGCTCGGCCAGGCCAGAGAGAAGCGCGGGCGAGTGGCGGAGACTGTCGTAACAGAGGGCCTTTCCAATGCGTCCGACCGCGTACAGGCCCGAGGCAAAGGCTGGGTTTCGTGGATCTTCCAGCATCACCAGAAGGTGGTCGAGTCCATCGAAGCGTCCCATTTTGAACAGGGCTACGGTCGCGTTCGCTCGAACCCGGTTGGCCGTGTGCCCCAGAAGCGGACCGACAAAAGGAACGACCTCCAGTCCGGCCAGGTCCTCCATGTCCTCGATCGCGGTCGCGACGATCCGTGCGTCTCGCTCGAGGAGAAAATCTTTGAGACGGTCCGGGCTGTCTCTTCGACAACGGTGGACGAGCGACTGAGCCACCCGACGTTTCACCAGCGCTTGGGTTTCTGCCTGGCACATGCGGACCAGTATCTGGGTGGCCTGGCTGTCGGAATGGACCGCGAGGAACTCGGCCACGGCGGATCGGACCTCCGGGGATCTGTGGGTGCACAGAGGTTGGATCATCGACAGAGGCGTGGCCGGTGCGAGCGAGGACAAGACCGAGGTTTGAGCCGCAAGCGCCTCAGCGTCCGTCTCTTGGAGGATCGCGTCGACCAAAGCCCGCACCACAGGAGGTGTTTGGATGAAGCGAACGCAGCCGGAGCCTTCGGCGCGACCCAAGGAATCGGTTCCGGAGAGTAGGTTCACGAGAGCTTCCTGCGCCTGGTCCGGCCTTTGCGGAAAAATCGTCAACAGACCGGCGGCTTTCATCATCGGGTCGGAGCTCGAGACGAGCCGCGCGAGTGGATCCGTGAGCTGTCTGGCCCAGGCGGGGTAGGCTGCCAGCCCATGGGCCGCGGCGGCGGCCACCTCCGGCTGTTGGTCGGAGAGCAGACTCGCAAGGAGTTTTCGGGCCTCTTTGCCTCCAAGAACCGCGAGGACGAGTGCCAGTCGAGCCCGGATCGTTGGATCAGGAGCGCTCGAGGCGAGCTCCGCGAGGTCGGACACCACCTCTCGATCCTTGACCAGGGCGAGCGAGTCCAGGGCTGTACAGGCGACGTCCGGGTCGGGATCTCGAGCGAGCTTGAGGAGCAGGGCCGTGGCGCCTGGGCGGCGACACTTTCCCAAGGCCCGGGCCGTCGCGACCCGTTCCGCTCGTCTCTGGGACGACACGGCCTGGCTCAACAGGAGAATGGGGTCTCTTAGCTGGAGTGAGCCCAGCGCCTCCAGGAGCGTCGGCCTCATAACCTCGTTGGCCGTAGCCATCACTTTCACGAGAAGATCTTCGACCTCGATGGTTCGAATGAGAGCGAGAGCCCGGTACATCTCCTGTGACTCACGGCCCCGGTTGTAGAATTGACGGATCGCCAGCGCCATGCCAGGGTGTCGGAGCTGCCCCAGAGCTCTCCATACACGCGCGGGTTCGGTGAGAGTGCCGCGGCGGAGATGGTCCACGAGACGGTCGAGGATCGTCGACAAGAGGTCCTTGGCCTCGTCCGGGAGAGGGGAGGGGTCGAGCCCACCGGGAAGCGACAAGAAGAACGACGGAGGGAAGGGCTCTCCCTCCAGGAGAGAACGCCCTGGAAAGGGTGCCTCCAGAGGATCCGGGGCTTTGGAGATCGACTCTCGAAGGCGGGAAAGAACCGAACGGGGAGCCGGTTCGTCACCCGGCTCGACCGTGGTGAGCGCCTCGCGGACCTGCGCTGGATCGAGATGCGGTAGCTGCGCCTCCAGTAGGAGAAGCGCGTAAAGACGGACCACAGCCGAGCTGTGGTTCAAAAGGGGGCGTATCTGGTTGTCCGGAGAACAGTCGTCGGCCACGGGATCGGTCCTTGTCCGCGCAAGAATGGTTCCCAGGTAACGCGCAGTGTACCACCATTTCGAGTCTCTCGCGAGGGACCGCGCGAGAAGCCGTTCATTTACGGGGGGTCCAGAGGAAGCAGTCCGGACGCCGGTTCAGGGGTAATCTTAGTCGCGACGTTCAGACACAGGTCTCCCAGTCCCGAAGGAATGGGAATCCTCGCCACCAGAGTGCGACATCCGCGTCTCTCCTGGTTGGCGCTCTGCACGGACGTGTTGATCTGCCGGTCCGATTCGGCCACGGTGATGTCGACCCTGAGGTAACGTCGGTTGAAGGTGGCATCCTCGAGCTGGCCAAAGGAAAGGTGCTGAAGCGGGGCATTGCGATACACTTTCGTGTTGGTCTTGCCATCCGGGGTAACCTCGGTACGGGAAAGGAAAAACAGCCCGTTTTGCCCCTTGACCCGAGCGTATTTTACCGGCCGGAGGCGGATCTCGTTTCCTACGAAAGCAACCCGGTAGAACGACAGGCAGTTCTCCGCCTGGAGGTGTGAGTTCACGCTCTTGGGATCGATCCCAAGCTGGTGGAAGTCCTGGAAGATGGTTTCTTCCAGAAGAAGCGCGTTCTGAAGGGTGGTCGACGATTGGGCCGCCCGGTTCATTTTGATTCCGCCGTTCCACAGGCCCATGAGCGCGGCAAAGACCGTGGTGGAGAGAGTACAAACCACCAGAATCTCCACCATGGACGTCCCGTCTCTGCGTTTTCGCCTCATTCGATCACCGTTCCCAGGGACTCGGGCAGGAGGAAGAAGATTGCGCTCGCGCACGAGAGTTCTCCAGGCTTCGCGTTCAGATAGAAGAATCGTCGCTGCCGAATGGTCTTTGCGACCTGCAGGATTCTCTGGGCTCCGAAGACCGTCACCGACATTTCGATGACTCCGCAGGGGTACATCGGCTGGCCTTCCAGGGGAGGATAGGTCGGGAAATGTTGACCCACCAGGTTTACGATCACATCGTTGATCCGCAGAGAGGGAACCTCGCTCCGGAAGACGTCCCGGGTGAGCGTGGGCGGGATGCGACGATCCTTGTTGATGCCGGATGGGTCCCGATTCTGGACCGCCTGGCATATCAACTCTCTCCAGTTGTCCCCCGTGCCTCCCTTGATCGGCTGGCTCTTGTCCATACTCTCACGCAGACACGACGCCGCTTCGAAGATGGCCGACTCTCCGGCCTCGATGGTCTGCCGAATGTCGACGACACGACTGTACGTGCGTCCTGTGCCGGAGCTCTGAAAGAAACTGGCGAAACCCATCATCGCCAAGATGAGAAGAACGAGGAGGACGAGGACGATCGTGGCGATCCCGGTCCGATTCGAGGGCTCAGTGAGTGTGGTCATACAGGATGAAGCGGGCGTAGGAGAGGTTCTCCGTCTTCTTCTGTCGCTCGCGATCGCTGATCCAGCTCACACGGCAGGTCAGGAGAGCCAGATCCTTGGTGACACCTTGCTTGAGCTCCACTCTCATTCTGAAAGAATGCTGAGTGACCAGCTTGTTGATTCCGAGGTGTCCTGCCGCGGTGTTGTTGTAGACATCCTTGAAATGCATGAAGAGATTGTCGCTCGCCAGCAGACTGGGATTCCCCGGAATCGGGGCGAGGTAACACAAAAGATTGTCAGAGGCCTGTCCGAACCGTTCCAGAATATTGTGGCAGATGGATTCGACCTCGAGGCGGACCCGGTCGATGCGCGCTGTCTCGACATTGTGGTTTGCCATGAAGAGGACGGGGACGCAGCAGAGAGCGAGGATCGTGACGGCGATCAGGAGCTCCACCATCGAGAAGGCCGGTCTCGTCCTGTCTTTGTGTCCCATCGAGAATAAGACTCACCGCGAGCCGAAAAGGTTTGAGATCCCGTTGACTTGAAGGTACTCCTGATGTTGCGTTGCTGCAAGCCGCGCTTCCCGCAGACCGGCCGATATTGCGCGAGCCGTTCGCGGGAGTTAGTCTAGTCGACATGATCTTCAGATTGTTCATCGTCGTTGCGTGGGGCACTCTCTTCGCCGTCGTCAATGTCCTGGCCGGTTCGGACTACGAATACTCCGACAATATCAGGGATTTCCTCTCGAGCGCGGCACAGCTCACTTCTCAGGGGAGACTGGCCGAGGCGGAGACCGAATACGAGAATGTCCTCCAGCTCGATCCCCAGAACAAATCCGCTGCCCTTCCCCTTTTCGAGATCTACGTCAAACGAAAGGAGATTAAACCTGCGAATCGACTCCTCGAGCGCATCCGAAAAATGGGGGTTGACCCCTCCAAAATCGGGGAGTTGGAGGCGATGCTCAAGGAGGCTCCTCTGACATCGGCCTCGCCGACCGCCGTCGAAACGTCAGGGGCTCCGGTCCCTGGTACGAGCTCTCTGTCATCGACAGATTCGACGACGTCCCATCGCGGGGTTGGTCGTTCGAGGCCGACTACGACCGACCATGGCGGCAAGACGCACGGAGTCGGGGGACCCGACGATCTTCTGGAGACTCTGGACGAGAACGTGGGACCTTCTCATCCTTCGACACCCGGACCCGACGCTGGCCTCGGTTCTCCCCCGTCCCATCCGGCGCACAGAGATCCCCGTACGGCGAGAGCCTCCCCTGTGCCCCAGAAAGAATCGTCCTCGCCCCTCGTTGCTTTGCCGTCCGCGGCGTCCCCTTCCCCTTCGATCGCCTTGCCAGCGTCCCCATCTCTCTCCTCTGTTTCCGCTTCTCCCGTGCACCAGGAGCTCAGCGCCGAGTTGGCAAAGGTCCGGAAAGGGGCGTCCATGAAGATGACTCCCGAGGACTACGTGACTCAGGGGCGTGATCTCTATCGGCGCTGGCAGGTGACCCGAGCCAAGGAGGATTTCGCCAGGGCTGAAGCCACCCTGACCGGGGCTACGATTCGCGTGCCATCCAGCCTGGAATCCCACTTCTTTCTGGGGCTTCTCTTGTTGGACAGCTCTCTGGGGGGCAATGGCGAGGCCAAGAAGCAGGCGAAGATCCACCTCCGGAAAGCGCTCGATCTCGGGCCGGATCCCAAGAGAAAAGAGGAGATCGAGGGAATGCTCAAGGGGCTCTAGCTGCCGGCTTCTTGGATAGAAAGACCCCCCGGCGGCCGGGGGGTTCCGTCTCCGAGTCGAGATGTGCGGACCTACTTCACGAACAAGACCTCGCGGTACTTGGGAAGAGGCCAGAGGTCGTCCGGAAGCGTTTCTTCCAGCCAGTCCGCGGTGTTTCGGATCGAAGTCAGAGCCGGTACGATCTCGGTCGCGAAGAGGCTCGCCTTCTTGGGAAGATCCATGACCGTCGCGGCTTCTGCTTTCGTCTCGACCAGCGATTCCATCTTCTGATAGAGCGCTGCAACGTGTGATGCGAGGTCACAGGCGTTCTTCTGGGCGTAGGCGAGCGCCTGCGAGGCCTCTTTTCCTTGGAGTGCGGAGAGGCCGTTGATCGAAGAACCCAGCTGGGCCTGATAGCGATGGGCGGCCGGCAGAATCATCGTGTGGACCATGTCTCTCAGCGTCTCGACTTCGATCTCCACGGCCTTGATGTACCGTTCGACTTCGATGTGGTATCGAGACTCGGCCTCTTGAACCGAGAAGACCTTGTATCGATCCAGGAATTGCTTCTCATCCTCGTGGTTCCAGTAGGTCAGGGCCTCTGGTGTAGTGCGCAGGTTGGGAAGACCGCGGCGTTCGGCCTCTTGGACCCATTCCTGGGAGTAGTTGTTGCCCTCGAAACGGATCAGCTTCGTTTCCAGGATGGCTGCCCTCACAACGTCCATCACGACCCGGTCGATAGGAGCCCCATCTTTGAGTCCGTCCCGAATCCGGGTGCCCAGATCGTCGAGAGCCTCGGCCACGGCCGTGTTCAGGATCGCGAGCGGCGACGAGATCGAGAAAGCCGATCCCACGGCTCTGAACTCGAACTTGTTCCCCGTGAAGGCGAAGGGACTCGTCCGGTTCCGATCGGTGTAGTCCCGACTGACTGCCGGCAGCGCCGAGATCCCGAGGGAGAGCAGTCTCTTCTCGGTCGAATCGTGGTTCTTGCTGCCCTTTTCGATGGAGTTCAAGATGTGATCGAGCTGTTCGCCCAAGAAGATCGACATGATGGCGGGGGGAGCTTCGTTGGCCCCCAGCCTGTGGTCGTTTCCTGCAGAGGCGACCGACGCTCTGATGATTCCAGCGCGCTTGTGGACCGCCTTCAGGACCGACATCAGGAACACGAGGAACTGGAGATTGGCCTGGGGCGTGTTGCCCGGCTCCAGGAGGTTGTTCTTGTCGGAGTCCTGCAACGACCAGTTCACGTGCTTTCCGGAACCGTTGACGCCGGCGAACGGCTTCTCGTGGATGATGAAGGCCAGGTCGTGACGGCGTGCGACCCGTCGCAGGGTTCCGGAGATGAGCTGGTTGTGGTCGGCCGCGATGTGGGACACCTCGAAGATCGGTGCCAACTCGTACTGGCCGGGAGCCACCTCGTTGTGTCGGGTCTTGCACGGGATGCCAAGTTTGAAGAGCTCGTATTCGGCTTCCTGCATGAACGCCAGAATTCGAGGTTTGATCGTTCCGAAGTAGTGATCTTCCAACTCCTGACCCTTGGGGGGTTTGGCCCCCTGGAGGGTCCTCCCCGACATGATCAGGTCGGGACGCAACGCGTAGAAGGCCCGGTCGATGAGGAAGTACTCTTGCTCAGGCCCGGTCATGGAGACAACTCTCCGCGCCGTCGTGTTTCCCAGAAGCTTCAGGATCGCCAGAGCGTACTTGCTTACGGACTCCATCGACTTCAGGAGCGGCGTCTTGAGGTCGAGCGCTTCGCCGTAGTAGCCGATGAAGGCCGACGGAATGGCCAGGGTTTTTCCATTGGGGCCTTCCAACAGCAGAGCCGGGCTGGAAGGATCCCAGGCGGTATAGCCGCGGGCTTCGAACGTCGATCTCATCCCGCCCGACGGGAAGCTCGACGCGTCCGGTTCGGACTGGATGAGCTGGCCTCCGGAGAACTTCTCAATCGGATTGCCCCGCGAATCGAAAGCAATGAAAGCGTCGTGTTTTTCGGCAGACAGTCCGGTCTGCGGCTGGAACCAGTGGCAGAAATGGGTCGCCCCGCGGTCCATGGCCCATTCCTTCATTCCCTGGGCCACTTCGGCCGCAATACTCATGTCCAGACGACTTCCGTTTTCGATCGTCTCGATCAGTTTGGAGCACGTCTCGGCCGGGAGATATCTCTGCATGGCCGCTCGGTTGAAGGTGTTGATTCCGAAGATCTCGGAGATCGGCATCACCTGTCCTGCCCCGTTCTTCGGCTGATCGATGGTGCGAACTCTTCGCGATGAAGCTTCTCGAAGGGCCTGGTATCGAACATGGACTGCACCACTGGAATTCGAGGCCATTGTGCTCCTTTCGTTCGGCGTTTGGCCGATCCGGACTGTAGCCGGAAGCATCGGAATCCGCACTGTGCCGGAAGCGGCAATCGTACCAGAGGCCGCTGTTCAACTCAACAGATTTGAAGTGACAGGAGGCACTTGACCGCCGGAGGGATGGGCCAGTAGTCTTGGCATCAATTATGAGTAGTCCGTCCAGCAAATGTCGTCCGGGATGGGAAGATCCATTGGTCTTCCTCGTGGTTTTTTCACTGTGGCTCGCGCGAGGACCTCTCGTTTTCGGGACTCCAAGCCCCACGCCGTCTCCAACGCTTGCGCCGTCTCCAAAACTCCCGTCCTCTCCAATGCCAACGTCCTCTCCTTCTGCGTCGCCGGTTGTTTCTCGATTCGGATCCGCCGGTCTTCCCACGACCCTCCGTTTCTCCCCAAAGGTCCCTGATGCCTGGACCGCACGAACGGTCGCGGAGAATCTCTACACAGTGGAAACCTGTTCGACTTCCGGGAGTCAGGTGACGACCTATGGCTCGCGGAGGACTCTCTTGACTCGCGAGTCGGTTTCCAAGACCAAAAGAGCCGTCGATCTGACATCGACGCTCAAGTCATACGCTTGCTCCAAAGGGGGCCGAGGGGGACCAAGCCCTTTGTTGGATACCCTGGTGGGACTACCGATCGGGGTTCGAGTGTCCGGGGCCGGTCGTCTGCAGGAGTGCGTGGGCCTTCAGGAATCCAAGGACAGGGTGGCGCGGGTCCTCGATCCCGGCGAAGAGACCTGTGAACCTCTCAAGGCTCTTCTCGATCGAATGCTGGACGAATCGGCCCTCAAGCGGACATGGGAGGAAGCCGCGGTCCGCTATGTCGGCCGGAAGATCGGCAAGGGGCAGGTTTTGATCTTCCCGGAGGTCTTTCACCTGCCGACGGTGCCCAAGCTGGACTTGCCCTATTTTTCGGCCCAGACCGTCCTTGGCACGACCGATGTGAAGGGCCGACCCGGAATGGCCCTGTCGGTTCAATACTTCTCAGCGTCGACCGCGGTCGCGTCCGCGAATTCGACTTTGCCAACGACGCTGGCCATGAGGTTCGCGGCCTGGGTCCCCCGGGCAAAACCAGCCCTGTCCGTTCCCGGTCTCCACGTGGAAGGGGGGGGGCTCGTCGTGGTGGCGATGTCAGGGGTTGGGATTCTCGAGGAATCGATCTCTCTCAACGTGACCCTTCGTGGTGGCGTGGCCGCCCTGGCCGGCCGCCCGGGTGGTCCACGGATCCGTCGGATGGTCATCCGGAATCTGCGTGAGAAGGAAATCGTCGGTCCGGAGCGTTCCTCTCCACGGGGTGGCCTGGACCCGTCGACCGATCATCGACTTCGCTCTCGACATTGAGCCTTCGGCAGCCACTGGGTGACTGACGGAGTCTTGTTCCGACAGCTCCTAGTCCTCGTCGTCACTCAGTCCGAAATGGGCGCTGCCTCTGCCGCTGATGAAAGGGCCGACGAGCAGTACCGGCAAGATGGGCGGGATGATGTTGTAGAGGGTCAGTCCCAGAAGGATGCAGAAACAGATGTGGAACTGGCGTCCCTTCGGGTCGCCCACGGCCACCAAGTCGCCCACGGTCTTGAGGCTCATGGCGACCACACCCAGTACGAGCCCGCAGATCAAAGGATCCACACGTCCGGTCGTCAGACCGTCGAGGAGATAGCCGGCAGCCGGGATGGCGGCCATGAGAGACACGGTCAGGTAGATCCAGGATACGAGAACGACGGCGAGCGACTCTCGATGCCCGGTTTCAGTCCGAGGAATTGGCGGAACGAGACTCTCCTTCGCGGGATCCGGCAGGCTGTCGTCGAGCCGGAGCGGAGTCTGGTCGGTGACTGCGAGGTCGGACACCGGGACCAATCGGGCCCTGTTTTGACCACACGCGAAAACCGCGCACCCGCCGTTGAACTCCCAGCAGTCCGGATGGTGCGGGGTCTCGCAGGACCTGCAGACGGCCGCGGATTCTCCCAGAGATGAGCGGCAGATCGGGCAGAGAGTCTTCATCTGGTTGCCAGGCCTCCCCATTTATTGAGTATAGCCCGCAGGAGGGAGGTTGGCACCAACCCCTGGATCCTGCAGATGAGCAGGCTGCCAACTCCAGCAGAGAATGGTCCTTTTCGGATTGGGGAGGGGACGAACCCGGCCAAACACGGAGGCTCGGAGGACCACGGAGGAGCGCGGAGATTCGATTCTTGGGTTCCCGCCCGACCTCGAGAGATGGCACGGCTCTCTTCGCGCGGGTCACGATTCAACCGACGAAAGGAATGCTCGCGTCTGGGAAAAAGCCGCGGCGCCACTATCTGTGTGCCGGAGAGCTCCGCCGTTGGGCTTCGTGGGCGAACGTTGACAGGAAATTGAGCTGTTCGTGGGCGTTGAGCCACTCCGGGTCGAACCTGCGTTTCTTGGCCTCTTCGAGCGCCTGATCCAGAGACCAGCCCTGGGAGATCCGGTAGGCGGCCACCATGGTCCCGGTCCGGAAAACCCCGGCCGAGCAGTGGACATACGCCTTTCGGTCGGACCTCCCCACGACAGCAAGGAATCGATCCAACTGCTCCCGCGTCGGAGGGCACGTGTCGGGGAGCGGAATCCAGATCGGCTCCATGCCCAAGCTTCGGACCAGTGTCGCCTCAGCGTTGTCCTCCATCCGGAAATTGACGACTGTCTTGACGCCCAGCGCCGCCAGCTTGGAGAAGCCCTTGGCGTTGGGCTGGCCGCCCCGCAAGAGCGAAGCGGTCACGGAGCCGAAATTGGGGATGTCCGCTTGCTTCCACTCTTCCTTGAGGAGGTATTGGTTGACCTGTCGATCGAGGTATCCATTGCGCGCGTTGAGTGCCGACGTGATCCATTCCCGGAAACGGGGATGCCGCCCCAAGCGCAGCACAAGTCGGCGACGATAGCTCCCTTCCTGGGGATGAGGACTTCCCTTGCCTGCCAGGGCGTCCGCGAGCGCCTTGGTGGTCTCGGGATGCTGCATGTCGACAGGGTTTCCCATCGCCACCGACTTCTCCGGTGCCGAGAATAGAGCGTCCGCCCTCGCGATCAGCAAGAATCCCGCGAGAGCGGCCAGCGCGAACCTTGGGCTTCTCATCTGGGCCTCCATGACTCCGATGGGCCTCCATGACTTTAGAATCCGCCAATTCCATGGGTATTGGCATTTGGAGTTAAGGGTCGACCGGGCCGGGTCGACGAAAGTATACTCTAGAAACGATGCGCGAGGCCCGTTTCGAGCAACGTGGCATGTACGCGAATCGATCGAGGATCCAACACCGTACGTCAGGGCCGTCCGAAGACAGTTGGCTATCTTGGTGGGCGCGCAAGTGCTTGCCATCGCCCTTAGCGAGCGCTTTCCATCGCCGTTGCCGAGGGGAGTACAGGCCCATCTGTCTTTCGACTGGCTTCTGGGTATTGCCTCCGATATACGGAGTCGTCAGGGAGAGATCATGGCAGAAGTCGTCCTACTCGGCGATGAGGCCGTGGCCCTTGGGGCCATTCACTCCGGCATCACAGCCGCCTATTCGTACCCGGGAACCCCGGCCACCGAGATCATGGAGTACCTCCTGGCCCACACGCGCAAGCACGGCAATCCGCACGCGGCATGGACCGCGAACGAGAAGACGGCCTACGAGGAGGCCCTCGGGACCTCGATCGCGGGACGACGAGCGCTCGTCTCGATGAAGCACGTGGGGCTCAACGTGGCCGCGGATCCGTTTATGAACTCGGCGATCGTGCGGATCCATGGAGGCCTCGTCGTGGCCGTGGCCGACGATCCGGGCATGCACTCCTCGCAGAACGAGCAGGACAGTCGCGCCTTCGCGGACATGGCGAGGATCCTCTGTCTGGAACCGGCCAACCAGCAGGAAGCTTACGAGATGACCCGCACGGCCTTCGATCTTTCCGAGGAGCTCCATATTCCGGTGATGATCCGGCTCGTGACCCGTCTGGCGCACAGCCGTGCCGTGGTCAAAGTGCGAGAGGGGCGGCCGGAGAATCCGATGGCCAAGGCGCCCGTAGCGTCTTCCTGGATCCTCCTCCCGTCGAACGCCCGCAACGGCTGGAAGGACCTCCTGTCGCGACAGTCCGTGATCCGTGACCGGGCCGCGTCGATCCCGTTCACCACGCTGGAGCCAAACGATTCCGACAAGAGACTGGGAGTGATCACGACCGGTATCGCGCGCAATTACTACGTGGAGAACTCGGAGGAGCTCGCCCCCCGGCCTTCGCATCTCCACGTGTCCGCCTACCCGCTGCCCATCGACAAGATCCGCGCCTTGGTCGACCACGTCGAGACCGTCCTCGTCCTGGAGGAAGGATACCCGTTCCTGGAGCGGTCTCTCAGAGGAATCCTTCCTTTGACCAAAGAGATCCGGGGCAAGGAATCAGGTCACTTACCCACGGCAGGAGAGCTGACGCCGGAGATCGTGCGCGCCGCCCTGGGTCTTCCTGCGCGGACGGGCGTCGTGATTCCGGGGCTGTCCCTGCCGAATCGCCCCCCACAGCTCTGTCCCGGCTGTCCTCACTGTGACACCTTCAGCGCGCTCAAGAAGGCTTTGAGCGGGTATGAAACCTCCATCGTCACGGCCGACATCGGCTGCTACACGCTCGGAGCGCTTCCCCCCTATTCGGCCATTGAGAGCTGTGTCTGCATGGGGGCATCCGTCAGTATGGCCAAGGGGGCCAGCGAAGCCGGGCTGAAGCCTGCCGTGGCCGTCATCGGAGACAGCACGTTCCTGCACTCCGGCATCACACCCCTGATGGACGCGGTCTCCGCGAACACCCCCTTGACCCTGATCATCCTCGACAACCAGGCCGTGGCCATGACCGGCGGACAGAAGACTCTGCTCGAAAGCCCCAGACTCGAGGGCATCGTGCGCGGCATCGGCGTCGATCCGGAGCACCTTCGAGTCGTCAAGACCCATCCGAAGGAGATCGACCGGAACGCCGAGGTGATCCGCCGGGAACTGGACTACCCGGGAGTCTCGGTCATCATCGCGGTTCGAGAGTGCATCGAGACGGCCAAGAAGAAGAACAAGGCGAAAAGCGAGGTGGCGCGGTGAAGTTCGACATCATCCTTTCGGGAGTGGGTGGACAGGGGGTTCTGTCGGTTTCGGCGATCATCGCGTCCGCGGCGATGAAGCAGGGGCTGACCGTCAAACAGTCTGAGGTCCACGGGATGTCCCAGCGCGGTGGGGCCGTGGTTTCGAACCTGAGGCTGTCCGATCGTTCGATCGCCAGCGACCTGATCCCTCTGGGCACGGCCGGCATGATCCTCAGCATGGAGCCGATGGAGAGTCTGCGCTACCTCCAATACTTGGCGGCCGACGGCACGATCATCACCTCGACCAACCCGGTCGTCAACATCCCGAATTACCCGGACCTCGACGGGATCCTCTCCCGGATCCGCTCGCTCCCCTCGGCCACGCTCGTGGATGCCGCCGCTCTGGCAAAAGAAGCGGGCTCCGCGTTGGCGACGAACATGGTGATGGTCGGCGCAGCCTCCAGCCGACTTCCCATCTCGGTGGAAACCCTCGAGGCCGCCATCCGTGACATGTTCTCCCGCAAAGGGGAGAATGTCGTGGAAACGAACATCAAGGCGTTCCGGTCCGGGCGGGAGGCGGCTCGATGAATCTCGATCTGGCCAAGGTCAAGGAGATCATCCAAGGCGTTCGCGACAGAGGGCGGGAGTTCCTCCTCGAGACAGAGGGGCTCCAGGTGCTCGAGGCTCTCGGGATTGCGGCCCCGACCTACCGTTTCGTGACCGGGTCTGCTGCCGCGGCCACCCTCGACCTGGCCCCGTTTCCGGGAGACGCGGTCGTTCTCAAGGTGATCTCTCCTTACATCTTCCACAAGACCGACGTCGGAGGGGTCAAGGTCGTCGCCAAACAACGCGGATCGATCGTGGCTGCGATCAAGGACATGGAGAAGAGGTTCGAGAACCAGGATGTGGAGGGGTACACCATCAACGAATTCGTCTCGTACGACAACTCTCTCGGGAACGAGCTTCTCCTGGGGATGCGACAGACCGGGGACTACGGTTCCGTGGTCACGTGCGGGCCCGGGGGCATCTATGCGGAGTTCCTGGCAAACTCCATGAAGCCGGAAGGGGGCGCGGCGATCCTGTCCGCCGACCTCACCGTGCCCGCCGACGTAGAGCCGCAGGTTCGGAAGGTGGCCACGATGCGCCTGGTGGCGGATGTGTACCGCAGCCAGCCTCCCCGGATCGAAATCGGGGTACTCACCGAAGTCGTGAACCGCTTCCTCGATGTCGCAAAGGCTCTGGTTCCTCAATGGATCGCGGAGTTCGAGATCAACCCCCTCGTCGTCATCGGTGGAAGACTTCTGGCCTTGGATGTCCTGCTCAAGCTCGGCTCCGGAGAGGAGAGTCCCAAAAGAGACCACCCGCTCTGCAAGCTGAAGAGCCTCCTGGAGCCGAAGACCGCAGCCATCATCGGCGCCTCGGCCAAGATGAATCCGGGCCACATCATCTTGAACAACATGCTCCGCGACGGGTTTCCACGGGATAACCTCTACGTCGTGAAGGCCGATCTCGACACGCTCGAGGGATGCCGCTGCTATCCCAACATCGCGGCTCTGCCAGGCCGGGTCGATCTGATGATCGTGGCCATTTCCGCAAGCGACGTCCCGGGCCTCTTGACCGAGGTCCTGGAACGGCGGGCAGCGGAGAGCATCATCCTGATCCCCGGCGGATTGGAGGAGAAGCAGGGGACCAAAGAGCTCGTCTTTCGTATGAACAAGGCGCTCGCCGAGGCCAGAAAGAGCGAATGGAGAGGCCCTCTCATCAATGGCGGAAACTGTCTGGGGATCCGGTCAAATCCGGGCCGGTACGACACCCTGTTCATCCCGGCGCACAAGCTTCCGGCGCCGGGAGGCAAGGTCTCGAAGGTGGCGCTGATCAGCCAGAGTGGCGCCTTTGCCGTGTGCCGTGCCAGCAAGCTGGACGTCATCAATCCTAAGTACATTGTCTCCCTCGGGAACCAGATGGATCTCACGGTGGGCGACTACCTCGAGTACCTCAAAGACGACCCCGACATCGAACTTTTCGCCGTCTACGTCGAGGGGTTCAAGCCTCTCGACGGCGCGACCTTCCTTCGGGCCGCACAGGAGATCACCAGAGGCGGACGGACGGTCATCCTCTACCGGGCAGGACGGACTCCGGCAGGGGCCAAGGCGTCCGCGAGCCACACGGCCTCCATCGCCGGAGACTACGCGGTCACTCGCCAGGTCTGTCAGGCCGCGGGTGTGATCTTGGCGGACACTAGCGACGACTTCGATCAGCTCGTGGAACTGTTCACGTTCCTCAAGGACAAACGCGTGGGCGGGTGGCATCTGGGGGCCGTCTCCAATGGCGGCTTCGAGTGTGTGGCGATCGCCGACCATCATGGTCGCTTCACCCTGCCGCCGTTCACCGATGTCACCGGTTGCCGGCTGACGGAGATCTTCCGGGCCAGCCGGATCGACGGCATTGTGGACGTTCACAACCCTATCGACCTGACCCCGATGGCCACTGACGTGGCCTACGAACAGACGATCAAGGCCATTCTGGGCGACGACTGCGTGGACGTGGGGGTGGTCGGAGTCATTCCTCTGACCGGAGCTCTCTCCACGGTTCAGGCCGGAGAGGGTCACGGGGAAGACCTCGAGAAAGAGACCTCCATCGTGAGAAGACTGATCCGACTCAAGAACGAAATTCACAAGGCCTGGGTCGCCGTGGTCGACGGGGGCCCGCTTTACGATGTCATGGCCGCCCGACTCAGAGCCGCGTGGGTTCCCTGTTTCCGCACCGCTGACCGGGCGCTCAAGCTGTTCGACACTTTTTGCGCTGAGCGGTTGAGAGCGGCATCGTCAAAGAGCACGGACGGCAACGTGCGTTCGACCATTCGGTAGGCAGCGAGTTCTTTGATGATAGCGAACGGGCACAGGCTTTTCTGGTACGGGCTCTCCGGGGTGCGCCGCATCAGTCTGTGATCGAACCGGGTCGGGAAAATGGACCCTCGTCATAGCGCCAACTTGGGGGTATTGGTTCTAGTGCGAGGTCGTTTTTAGATGTTGGAGCATATCTTCCTCATCACCGGCTCCATGACGATCGCCCTCGCGATCTTCCTGGCGGCGGAGCGTGTTCTGGAACGGGCGATCAAGGTCAGCCCGGGCCGACAATGTGTCTTCCATTCCATCGCATTCGGCCTGATGGTGGCGAGTTGCATCGGCTTTGGTCGTCAATTCGGGCAGGGCACGTACGTCGATGTACACGGCGCCGTGTTGGCGGTGGCGATGATCGTTGGTGGGCCTTGTGCGGGGACGGCCGCGACGGGTGTCGCGCTGCTCAGCCGGTTGGCTGTCGGCGGCATCGGCATGCGGGCCGGTCTGGGCGCCATCAGTCTCGATTTCTTGCTGGTCGCCCTATTGGTCAAGTTTTGGCCACGGAATAAGGATGCCTGGGCCGATCGGGTGAGTCTCCTGGCCTTTTCCGGCCTGGTGGTCGGATGCATCGAAGCGCTTTCGCTTCGGTGGATAGGGGGGCCGGCTGCTGGTGACGCTCTATTCCGGGCCTGGGCCGGGGATTTGTTCTTTGCTCAGCTCTTCTGCACGCCGCTTATGGGGAGCCTGATCAGTCTCCATTGGGAGATTCGACGTTCGCGAGACATGATCCACGCGATCCTTGAGAGCTCGATGGAAGGGTTCACGCTGTTCGGAGAGGACGGCACGCTGCTCGAGGCCAACCGGACGATGGAGGCGATGACCGGGTATCCGCTGGACGAACTCATCGGGATGAACCTCGACCAATTGAAAGTTGGCCTCACGTCGAGGACGGATGCGAGGCAGTGGCTGGCCAAGCTCAGGGCGCGGGGTCAGTCTCGTTATGAATCCCGGTGGCGCAGCAATGACGGCAGCGTGATTGATCTCGAGGTGATGGCGATTTCCTCACCGGATGCGGTTGGTGGGGTGTTCGCCTTTGCTCGCGACATCACTGAGCGAAAGCGGCTGGAGGAGGTCTTGGCAGAGAGCGAGGAGAAGTACCGGGTGCTCTTCGAGTCCTCGCGAGATGCCATCATCTCCTGCGACGTTACGGAACGCTGCCTGGACTGCAACCCGGCCGCGGTGGCCATGTTCCGCTATCCAGACAAACAGGCCCTGTTGGACCGGGGTGTCAGCGCCCTGACAGCCCCCCGGCAGGCTGAAAACCGCAATTCCAAAGAGATGATCTCCGAGACGGTACAGCGGCTGGCCCAAGGTTGCCACTTTTTCGAGTGGCAGTGCCAGCGGGCGGACGGCACCCAGTTTCCCGCCGAAGCCTCTGTCAGCGTTGCTGAAATCCGTGGTGAACGCGTTCTCCACGCCCTCGTGCGTGATATTACCCAACGCAAGGAGGCAGAGCGCGAGTTGCGCGCCAGCGAGGCGAAGTTCCGCCAGCTCATCGAGATGGCCCCCCTCCCGTTGGTCCTAACCGACCTGGAAGGAAACGTGGATTTCTTCAATGACCGGTTCACCCGTGTGCTGGGTTACACCATCGAGGACATTCCGAAGATCGACGCCTGGTGGGTTCTCGCGTATCCCGATACCGCGTACAGGGATCAGGTTCAGAGGTGTTGGGAGGCTGCTGTTATCCAGTCCTCGCAGGGCAGTGGGGAGATCCCGTCGGGCGAATACCAGGTGAGGTGCAAGGACGGATCAACACGCGTGATGTTGATCTCCGGTACGGTGATGAAAGACAGTCTATTGGCCGCGTTTCTGGACATCACCGTGCACAAGCAGGCGGAGGAGGAGCTGCGTCTGGCCAAGGAAGCCGCTGACTCGGCCAATCGAGCCAAGAGCACGTTCCTGGCGAACATGTCCCACGAGATCCGCACGCCGATGAACGCCGTCCTCGGATTTTCCCAGTTATTGTTGCGTGACCCTGATCTGTCCGCGCAGCAGCGGCATCAGTTGACCACCATTACCCAGAGCGGCGCCCACCTCGTGGAGATCATCAACGACATCCTGGAAATGGCTCGCATCGAATCGGGCCGCGTCATGCTCAATTCGGTCACGTTCGATCTGCACTCGTTGCTGGATGACGTGGAACAGATGTTCAGCCTGCGGGCTTTGTCCAAGAACCTGAGCTTCCGGATCGAGCGGCATGGGGAGGTGCCGCGTCTCGTCCTTGCCGACGAGACCAGGCTGCGCCAGGTGATCATCAATCTGTTGGGTAACTCCGTGAAGTTTACCCCCGAGGGAGGCTCCATCATCGCACGCGTGCGGGCCGCGTCTGAGTCGAATCGGACGTTGCGCCTGTACGTGGAGGTCGAGGACACCGGCGTGGGGATCTCCCCGGAGGATGTCAAACATCTGTTCCAGCCGTTTTTCCAGACCGGCTCCGCAAGGTCGAACAGCGGCGGTACCGGGCTGGGGCTCGCCATCAGCCGGGAGCTCGTTCACCTGATGGGTGGGAATCTGACGGTCGACAGCAAGCCTGGAGTCGGCAGCACGTTCCGGTTCGACGTGCGAGGGTCGCTTGGCGATGAGGACTCCATTTGCACGAGTGTTCGGGCGCGCCGCGTGCTGCGCCTTGTGTCAGGGTCGGTCTGCCGCGTGCTGGTTGTCGACGACCAGGTGACGAACCGGGAGCTGCTGGAGTTCCTGCTCAAACTGCTGGGCTTCGACGTCCGGACCGGTGAGAACGGGGTGGAGGCGGTGGCATTCTGCGGGGAATGGTTGCCGCACGTGCTGCTGCTGGATTTGCGGATGCCGGAGATGGACGGCTACGAGGCGATGCGGCGGATCCGTGCCGCCCACGGGTCGGCGGTAAAGATCATCGCCCTGAGCGCCAGCGCGTTTCCCGAGGACCGGCAGCGGTCTGTGTCCGCTGGGGCGGATGCCTTCTTGTCCAAGCCGTTCGATGAATCGGAGCTGTTGGAGCTGATCCAGAAGCTGAGCGGCGTGGAATACGATTGTGCCGATCCCGAGGCAGACCCATCACCGAACGTGCCAGAGGAGCAGCCGACAGCAGAGGCCATTCGCCAGTTGCCGGCCGGCCTGGTGAAGGGGTTGCTCGAGGCGGCACACGGGGCGGATTACCTGCAGATGCTGAATCTGGCCGATCAGGTGGCGACCCGGAATGAACGGCTCGGTGGCTGGATCCGTCAGAAAGTGGAACAGTTCGATTACGTGACCCTGGACAGGATCTTGTCGCAAGGCGAGCTCGAAAGTGGGAGGCGCGGCTCGAGGACCGGGGGGCCCCCATCACCTTTGGACGGGTGATGTAAGATTGCCCCTAGCCTAGAGTTTCGCCATTTTTCCATTCATGAAAAGGCCTGACGGGTATCGAAAGACTGGCGGAAATAGGAACCGCCCTGCCACTCTTTGGTTGCAGAGACCGAAGGGAGGACAGAGCGGTGACGT
>Ga0074195_1001712_pt1 | contig 28672 bp, 33 predicted proteins | sample EPASupsiteHSE623_FD_64525 | JGI IMG/M metagenome (GOLD analysis project Ga0074195, IMG submission 64525) | Bioremediated contaminated groundwater from EPA Superfund site, New Mexico - Sample HSE6-23 | ecosystem: Environmental > Aquatic > Deep subsurface > Groundwater > Contaminated ... | reverse complement strand
TCAATTTCGACACCGTCAACCGATATACTGCCATCATCGCTAATATTCATTTTACTGCCGTTAATACGAATAGGACCATTTTGCCCAAGCACTTTCTGGCCTTCGCTATTTACTAACTCACCCTGAGCACTCTTAGTAAAGCTTCCGTTACGAGTATAACGAACGCCATTAGCTGTTTGAACAGCAAAAAAGCCTTTTCCGTCAATTGCTAAGTCAAAGTCATTGCCGGTCGCACGTACTGCGCCGCCGCTATGTATGGTCGCAATCTCATCAATTTGCGCACCTGAACCAAGACTGCCAATATCAGGTGTATCTCCGCCATCATTAATCCGTTTAATGAGCACGCTGGCAAAATCACGGCTGATCGCAACATCCTTCTTAAACCCGGCAGTATTAACATTAGCCAGATTATTGGCCGTTACGTCGTTACGAATAGACTCCGCTACCATACCCGACGCCGCCGCATAAATTCCCCGAATCATTTTCTCACCTCGATTACATACTTATTCTATTAACTCCCGAGACTATTCTTTGTTAAAGACTGCCTGCGCTGGAATTTTCCAGTCTAAGACCTGTCAGTGAAGGTTATTACGGACCCTTGGCAAGCCGAAGCTAGACAACCAAAGCGAGCCATGGACGGCGAGCTAGCCCTCAAGGAGCGTGATGCGACTTTTGAGGGCGATTGATTGTGTAGCGGAGGCGAGTCTTAGGGACCGTTAACCGCAGCGTCAGGGCGTGACTTAAATTCCAGCGCTGCACCAGCCTGCTATGCTATGCTACCCTTTTTAAGGGTTGTAAGACTATCTTCTATATTGGACAAAGACTCAAGCGCCTTGCCTGTTCCTAAGGCAACGCAGGAAAGGGGATCATCAGCTAGGTATGTAGGGATACCGGTTTCATGTTTAATCAGCTTGTCCAAGCCGTCTAAGAGCGACCCGCCGCCTGTCATAACAATGCCGCGATCCATAATATCTGCCGCAAGTTCAGGTGGTGTACTTTCAAGCACTGATTTTACACAATGGACAATCATTGCAACCGGGTCAGCTAATGCCTCACGTGTTTCAGCAGAAGAAATACGGACTGTTTTGGGCAAACCAGAAAGCAAATCGCGGCCACGAATTTCCAGCGCCTCATTGCGATTGTCCGGGAATGCAGTACCAATTTTGACCTTAATCTCTTCGGCAGTGCGCTCGCCAATCATCATATTGAATTCTTTTTTCACATAACGAACAAGTGATTCGTCGAACTTGTCGCCACCGATACGGAGCGACTCACTTATAACAATGCCGCCCAAACTCAACACAGCCACATCGGTAGTACCGCCGCCGATATCTACAACCATTGCGCCGCACGGCTCGGCAATTTCAAGCCCTGCGCCTAGAGCTGCGGCAAGAGGCTCCTCAATTAAATATGTCTTTCTTGCTCCAGCCTGCATTGCTGCTTCCAGCACTGCTCGCTTCTCAACGGTTGTTACACCTGATGGTATACATACCATAATTCGTGGCTTGAAGAATAAACTCCTGCCTGCCACTTTCTGGATAAAGTGGCGCAGCATGCTTTCAGTTGTGTCATAGTCTGCGATAACACCTTCGCGCAAGGGGCGAATGGCAATAATGTTGCCTGGTGTACGGCCAATCATGCGGCGCGCTTCCTCGCCGATTGCCAACACGCGGTTAGTATCACGGTCAATTGCCACAACAGATGGCTCACTGAGCACAATCCCCTTACCCTTAATATAAACCAATACATTAGCTGTACCTAAGTCAACTCCGATATCCATTGACATCCCAAACATGTAGAATCCCCTTTCACACTTTCCTAGCTTGTCCGAAGTTTACATAGAAAAAAGCGATATAAACCGCATTCTTGCAAACAAAATAATATACCGTTCACGATTTGGTTAGGATTCTACATTTTCAGGAAAAACCCTCTAATTTTCGTCATTTTCTTTCGTACATTTATACTTTTGCCGAGTGGCTTCTCCACCACGAATATGCCGCTCTGCTTTGTTCTGTTCTAATATTACCCGCACCTTACTTGCCATCTTCTTGTTTATAAGCGGAAGTCTTTCAATCATGTCCTTATGTACCGTACTCTTACTAACACCAAATACAGTTGCTGTCTGCCGTACTGTATGTTTACTTTCGATAATATGATTACAAATGTCTAATACCCGCTTACGGATATAATCTTTCATATTACTTGTTCCCCCTCACCATCTCTTTGCTAACATGTATATGCGGACAAAAAGAAAAAATGCGTGAGTTTTCTCACACATTTCGATGAGGTAGACCTGCGTGGTTAATTTAGCAGGCTGCGCGGGTCGATGAATTTGTCTTGTTTTTTGACACCTAAATGAAGGTGTGTCTGCGGCTCGGCAACAGCAGACCCTACTGTGCCGATATTTTCGCCGGCTGATATGCTGCTGCCCTGACTTACCCCGACTGTACTAAGCGAGCCATAGTAAATGGTATATTGTCCACTCTTTACAATCACGGTAAGACCATAATCTTTATCTGTAAAAACGTCCTCAACCTCACCGCTATATATTGCCTGAACCAATCGGCCTTTATCAGCAAGTATATCTATACCGGCATGATAACGCCAGTCGTGGTAGACAGCATGCTCTTGCCAGCCAAACTCGTTAATAATCTTTCCCTTAACCGGCCAACGAGGGCTTTCCTTTGCTGCGATGCGTGCAGCCGTTACGGCAGTAGAAGGGACAGTCTCAACAGAAGGCGGTTTAACAGGCTCTGCTTTTAATTCAGGATGAGTCTGAGTTATTAAGACAGATTCTTTAGCCGGAGTGGACTTCGGTTCACCCATCAACGGCATGTTATGAACATCTTCTGGAGGAACAACAGCTTGCTGTATGCTGCTTATGACCGAGACCATCAAGAGCATGGCGACAAATAACAGCCCAGTAGCAGTATAAATAGGCTTGGGCATTATCCAGCCAGGCCGAAAAAGCAGCTTACCGTAAGCTAGTAAAATAACAATTCTTCTTGGCAAATTTGGCATAAGTACCACCTCTTTACCATTATTCCCAATTATTATTGCCGTAAAACATCCTTAATAAGTAAAAAAAGGCCCTATAGAGGCCTTAATAGTTATTCTTAACCTGGTTACTTTAATATTTTTTTACGAACCATGAATGTTATTTAGGGTAATTCCGAGGTAATAGTGTGTGAGGATGCTTTTATAGTCCTTGCCCTCTTTAGCTAAACCGTTAGCACCATATTGACAAAGCCCTACGCCGTGACCGTAACCTGTAGTTTTGAACACCAATTTTTCACCTTTTTGTTCTATTGTAAAATTGGTTGACCTCAGCTCAAGTTTTTCCCTTACGGCTAGCCCAGTAAGTGTCTTACTACCAATCCTTACCTTGTCGACGCGTCCGGAACCGGTATGGTCAACAATACCTGCAACTGAAGCATTGCCGCTCTGGGCAGCGGCTACCACACCGGCATCAGCTCCCAGACGCTGTTCCAGCTCAGCAAACGACAGCTCCTTGGTATCACTATAGCGCGGTGACTTTTGATCCCACTTGCAGGCTACGCTTTGAAGATAGGGATAATCATAACCCCATACCTCCTTAGCGCTGGCAGTACGCTCACCACTGGTCGAATGAAAGACCGCATTGATAGGCTCGCCATTATAAGATGCAATCATTCCATGGGTATCCTCTACTGCCTGGCTTATTTTAGCCCAATAGCGATCATATCCGAAGGGGCCCCATTTTGCTTTCAACTGGGTTTCACTCATCCATGCCTGGCTTTGCCGATGGTCAGCGCTGACATCAGCACCAGGATGTTCAGCTATTCCTGGCCCACCAAATGATACCATATTTTTAACAGCGAAAGTCCGGGCTGCTACAGCCTGAGCCTTCAGTGCTTCAACCTCAAACTCAGCCGGCATCTCGGCTGCTACAACACCTTTTATATAGTCTTCCAAATTCATTTCGACTATTTTATCAAGTTCAGGAATATAAACATGAATCGGGACATCTTCATTCTTGAACACTTTTGCCCCCCTTTGCGGCGCCGGTCCAAAGACATCCATACGTACCACCAGCGCAGGTATTATAATCACTAGAATAACCACCAGCATAGTGGTAAACGCCAATAGCCTTTTCACACCGGCTCCTCCTTTTGGTCAGTAGCTGTTACATCTTATGCCACCTATCCAGCCTATATGCAGAAAACTTGGCTTGTGATTAGATCGATAGTGCTCAGTAAACATCTCAAAGTGCAAACAAAAAGGACGGCCAGAGGCCGTCCTTTTTGTTTTTATATTACTTGCGCCTATTATAATTGATTTTACAAAAATAAGTGCTTATCCAATCCGTACAATATCCGCGCCCAAGCCGCGAAGTTTATCAACAAGTCCATCGTAACCACGGTCAATATGGTGAAGATAGCCTACTTCTGTTTTGCCTTCGGCTACCAAGCCGGCTAATACCATTGCTGCACCGGCCCGTAGGTCAGTTGCCTTGACAGGACAGCCGGTAAGCTGTTTAACACCCTCTACCACTGCGCTGCGGCCATCAATTTTAATGCACGCTCCCATGCGCTTGAGCTCATCGACATGCATGAACCTATTTTCAAAAACAGTCTCACTAATAACGCTTGTCCCATTGGCAACTGTCATCATTGCCATAAACTGGGCCTGCATATCGGTCGGAAAACCGGGATAAGGAAGTGTCTTAATATCGACTGACTTAAAGTTAGCATTTCCCCAGACACGCACTCCGCTAATTTCTTCCTGAATGTTGACACCGGCTTCTTTTAGTTTAGCCACTACCGGCTTCAAATGCTCGGTAAGTGCGTTTTCAATCCAAACGTCGCCGCCGGTCATTGCCGCGGCCACCATATAGGTGCCTGCCTCAATGCGGTCAGGAATAACGGTATAATTACGGCCATGAAGTTCACTCACGCCTTCGATTTTAATGATATTAGTGCCAGCGCCGCGAATGTTTGCCCCCATGACATTGAGATAGTTAGCTAAATCAACTATTTCGGGCTCATGCGCTGGATTTTCCAAGATTGTTTGGCCTTTTGCCATAGAGGCCGCCATGATAATATTCTCGGTCGCACCAACACTAGGAAAATCAAGATAAATACGTGCCCCTGTAAGACCACGTGGAGCACGGGCTTCAATATAGCCATGGCCAATATCGATTTCTGCCCCGAGAGCCTCAAAGCCCTTTAAATGCAAATCAATAGGTCTTGTTCCAATGGCACAGCCGCCCGGTAATGAAATCTTAGCCTTGCCTACCCGGGCCAAAAGCGGCCCCATTACCAGGAAGGAAGCGCGCATTTTACGCACAAGTTCATAAGGAGCTTCATGAGTGGCAATGTTCGAACTGTCAACATAGAGCGTCTGCCCAGCAGGATCATGTTTAGCAGATACTCCGAGATGGGCCAGCACTTCACTAAAAGTGCGGACATCTTCAAGATCAGGCACTTCATCAAGTGTTGACGGCGACGTACCTAATAGCGATGCTGCAATAAGCGGCAATACGGCATTTTTGGCCCCGCTAATCTTAACAGTTCCAGTAAGCCTATTGCCTCCTTGTATAATTAACTTTTCCATAATTTCCTCCCAAAAAAACTATGATGCCAATATGATTAAAGAATTCTAATACTCCCTAGTTATAACCGGGGAGCCAATAGTAACATATGTACGATCATCATACGGACTGTAACGCATAGCCATATTAACATTAATCCGTCTATCGCCCACCGTCAGGTATTCTTCAATGGCAGGTGAAAAACCAGTTAAACTTACAAAATTATTAGTTCGGACTTTATCAATAATAGTAGCGTTTACAGCATTGAAACCATATCCAAGATGTTTGTTCCATTCTTCATCACCTAGTTTACCATCAAGCCAACCAACCAAGCAAGTGCTAATACGCGCCTCACCACCAAAATTCTCCATAATACCGATAATTTTGTTTTTCCACTCCTGCATATCGCTATCTTGTTGTGGTTTTGCTTCAATATTAACTACTAAATAAACCTCCGGCTTGTTTTTATCGCCCCTCGGATAAATAACCTCTGCTACAGCAACGGCGTGAAAATAATCAGCCACCGCTTCAGCTCGAGCCATATGCTGGTATTGGGTCTGATTATGGATTATTGTATAACTGTCATCACTGATGCCAAGGCTTTGCATTGCCGTTCGGGCCATTTCTTCAAGTTTCGCATCGCTTTGCTTGTCATTTGCCAGCTTCGCCCACCCATTAATACTCATTTCTTCTACGTCAGCGCCGACAGCACGCATAGCAGCACTCAGCGGTTCACGCCGTACTGCTGGGTTTTGCGCATGACCGATTATAACAGCAAAAATAAAGAGTGCTCCGATAATTGCAAGAATAAACCTTCCATTATATCTCATTTTTCTCCCACCCCTGGCACACATATAATTATTCTTCTAAATTCATTCTTGCCAGTTTTTAGGTGAGATATACGATGCAAATTATGCTAAATAAAATGTAAAAAGCAGGCTTACACAGCCTGCTTAAAAATTCGCTTATATCTTTTTTTTGTACTGAGCTAACTGTAAGCGCATAATTGCGCGCCGTAATGCAGCCTCAGCTCTATCAACATCCATACCTGCAGACCGTTCCTTAAGACGTGTTTCTGCCCTTTCCTTAGCCGCAGCTGCCCGGTCGACGTCAATCTCGTCGCACAACTCAGCGCTATTGGCAAGAATGGTTATTTTATCAGGCTGAACCTCGATAAATCCACCACACAGAGAAAGTTTTTCTTCACCTTCGTCTGTCACAATTCTCAGAGGCCAGACAGCCAGCGCACCAATTAGAGGAGCGTGCCCGGGTAGAATGCCGATATCGCCATTGAGCGTCCGCGCAATAACCATATTGACGTCAGCTGAGTAGGATACCTTTTCTGGAGTAACAATGTCCAGCCGGATTTTGTTAGCCAACGGTTACTCCTCCTTTAGCTTGCGCGCCTTTTCCACTGCTTCGTCAATATTGCCTACCATAAAGAAAGCTGCTTCTGGCAAGTCATCATGCTTTCCGCTTAAAATCTCTTTGAAGCCACGAATACTTTCTTTGAGTGGAACATACTTACCAGCCATACCGGTAAAGGTTTCGGCAACAAAGAAAGGCTGGCTTAGGAAACGCTGAATCTTCCGCGCACGGGAAACACTAAGCTTATCTTCATCTGACAGTTCTTCCATACCCAAAATGGCGATAATGTCCTGCAGTTCTTTATAACGCTGCAGCACTTCCTGTACGCCCCGGGCAACCTCATAATGCTCTTCGCCGAGAGTATTAGGATCCAAAATCCGCGAGGTTGAATCAAGCGGATCAACGGCTGGATAGATACCCAGCTCGGCAATTTGCCTTGATAGAACTGTTGTCGCGTCAAGATGAGCAAAGGTAGCTGCTGGCGCTGGATCTGTCAAATCATCCGCCGGCACATATACAGCCTGGACTGAAGTGATCGAACCCTTTTTCGTTGAGGTGATACGTTCCTGAAGGGCACCTACGTCGGTACTGAGCGTAGGCTGATAGCCAACCGCCGACGGCATACGCCCGAGCAAAGCTGAAACCTCTGAGCCCGCCTGAATAAAGCGGAAAATATTATCAATAAACAGCAGGACATCCTGCCCGCCTACATCACGAAAGTATTCGGCCATTGTTAATCCCGTCAGACCGACGCGCATCCTCGCTCCAGGCGGCTCATTCATCTGACCATAAACAAGGGCAGTCTTTTCGATAACGCCTGATTCGCGCATTTCTGACCATAAATCGTTGCCTTCACGCGTTCTCTCGCCTACCCCTGCAAATACAGAGTAGCCTCCATGCTCGGTAGCGATATTACGAATCAGCTCCATAATGAGCACCGTCTTGCCAACCCCAGCACCGCCGAACAGACCAATTTTGCCGCCGCGAGAATAAGGGGCAATCAAGTCTACGACCTTAATGCCTGTCTCCAATATCTGTGTTGAAGTTTCTTGCTCCTCAAAGGTCGGAGCCGGGCGATGTATAGGCCACTTATCATCGGCCACAACTGGTTCGGGGTTGTTATCAACCGGTTCGCCAAGTACATTAAACACCCTTCCCAGGGTACCTTTACCTACCGGTATTTTGATTGGGGCTCCGGTATCTTGAGCTTCCATGCCGCGCGTCAGACCATCAGTCGATGACATGGCAACACAGCGGGCCGTACTGTCGCCAAGATGCTGCATTACCTCGGCAACAAGACTAATCTCAACGTCCCCACATTTGCCTTGGATATTGATGGCGTTATATATAGACGGCAGTTGTTCCGGAGGGAATTTAATATCAATTACCGGTCCAATAACCTGCACTACTCTACCAACATTCACGGGTTTCCCCTCCTAGCAGACTACGCTGAAAGCTCATTTGCGTTGTTGTCCCGAAAGGGGGCTTGCATCTGAACCTTTACCGATAGTCTAAGATTAATATTCATATGGCTAAAAATCACTTGAGCGCTTCTGCTCCGCCCACAATTTCCGATAATTCGCGGGTAATTGTCGCCTGACGAACTTTGTTGTAATTGAGAACTAGCTTGGAAATAAGTTCTTCGGCGTTATCTGTTGCCGATTCCATTGCTGTCATCCGGGCACCAAGTTCGCTGGCTGCAGCTTGAAGCAGCGCTCCGTAAATGACAGTTTCGAGATAACGCGGCAACATTGCGTCAAGTACTTCACCGGCAGAAGGTTCAAATATATAGTCCTCTTTTTTATCTGAACCACTACTAGTTTCGGCAATCGGTAAAAGTTTGACAGTTGCCGGTACTTGATTTATTGGTGAAAAGAACTGGGTGTATACCATACGTATTTCGTCGTACTCGCCAGCCTTAAAACCATCTGCTAACTTTTGCGCGATTTCAATAGCGTTTCCGTAAGTTGGCTTTTCGGAAAAGCCGCTAAATTCAGCATCCACCTTGTAGCCGCGCCGTTTGAAGTAATCCCGTGCTTTGCGGCCAACCGTTACCAAGCTGGTATTGTCCTTACTCGGCATATGGGAGAGCATTTCCTTAAAAACATTTGACGAATACGCACCTGCCAGCCCCTTATCCGAACTTAGCACCAGAAAACCGACTTTATTAACCTGGCGTATTTCTAGTAAAGGGTGTACTGCATCGCGTGTGTTTTGGGCAACGCTTGCTATTACCTGCCTAATCTTTTCAGTAAAAGGCCGACTGGCGGCAGCACGTTCCTGCGCCCGGCGTAAGCGGGCAGCAGCTACCATCTTCATTGCTTTAGTAATTTGCTGAATGTTTTTTATGCTTTTTATACGACGGCGGATATCCTGAGCGCTAGGCAATTTTTATCACCTCGCAGCCGTTTGCGGCGGTTGTTCATATGTCATAAAGGTGTCTTTAAATTCCTTGATGGCCTTTTTAAGTGTCGTCTCGGTTTCTGGATCAAGCACCTTTTTTTCAATAATACTCTTGCCGATTTCAGCATAATTACTGCGCATGAATTTCATAAAATCATGCTCAAATCTAGTTATATCAGCCATAGGTATATCATCGAGAAAACCATGAATGGCCGTAAAAATAGTCATTACCTGTTCCTCAACTGCTACTGGTGAGTACTGCGGCTGTTTTAATACTTCCATTGTGCGCTGACCGCGTTCTAATAGCGCTTTGGTCGCCTTATCGAGGTCTGAGCCGAATTGAGCAAAGGCTGCCAGCTCACGATACTGAGCTAAATCCAGACGAAGTCGTCCAGCAACCTGCTTCATGGCCTTAATCTGTGCAGCGCCGCCAACACGTGATACTGAAAGACCAGCGTTGATGGCCGGACGAACGCCAGAATAAAACAGCTCCGTTTCAAGGAAAATCTGACCATCTGTAATCGAGATAACATTTGTCGGAATATAAGCTGACACGTCGCCAGCCAGTGTCTCGATAATTGGCAGAGCGGTTATTGAGCCGCCGCCCAGTTCAGCTGAAAGTTTAGCCGCCCGTTCGAGCAGACGGGAGTGTAAATAGAATACATCGCCGGGGTAAGCCTCACGGCCTGGCGGACGGCGCAGCAATAGCGACATAGCACGATACGCTACCGCATGTTTTGACAAGTCGTCATATACACAAAGTACATGACCGCCTTTTTGCATAAAATATTCCGCCATGGAAACTCCTGCATACGGAGCCAAGTACTGCAGCGGAGCGCTGTCGGACGCAGAAGCAACAACAACAATGGTATATTCCATTGCGCCGCTTTCTTCAAGCATCCGTACTACGCGTGCCACTGTCGAAGCCTTTTGGCCGATGGCGACGTAGACGCAGATTACGCCTTTACCCTTTTGGTTCATTATTGTATCGATAGCGATAGCTGTTTTGCCTGTGCCTCGGTCACCAATGATTAGCTCCCGCTGACCGCGGCCGATAGGAACCATTGCGTCAATAGCTTTTAAACCAGTCTGAAGCGGTTCGCTAACTGATTGTCGATCAGCAATACCAGGCGCACGGTACTCTACCGGTCTGAATTCGGTGGAATTAATTGGCCCCCGACCGTCTATCGGCTGGCCCAGCGCATTTACAACACGGCCAATCATTACCTCGCCGACTGGGACTTCCATTATACGACCCGTCCGGCGCACCGTATCGCCTTCTTTTATAATCGTTTCGCCGCCCAAAAGAACGCCGCCAACATTATCTTCTTCGAGGTTGAGTACCATCCCGTATATATTATTGGGGAACTCCAACAGCTCACCTGCCATGGCTTTCTGCAGGCCGTGGATACGGGCAATACCATCGCCAACCTCAATAACTGTGCCGACATCGTCAATATTGAGATCCACTTCGTAGCGCTCTATCTGTTGCTTGATGATAGCCGTTATTTCTTCTGGCTTCATTTTCATACTAAGTTCGTCACCCCAATCTAGTCGCTTGCCCTATCTTGCCCATTAACTAGGCTACAGGAGCATTCATTAACGTAGTCTGCAGCGTATTGAGCTGGCGAACTACGCTGCCGTCAATTAACTTGTCGCCTATCTTGACGACAACTCCGCCAAGTATATTTGTATCGATTTTAGTCTTTAGAATAACATTTTTACCAGTTACCTGACTAAGCTTTTGTGCAAGCGCAGTATGCTGCTCATCAGTTAACGGCAGGGCAGTGGTTACTTCTGCCTCAATAATATTGCTAGCTACATTAACTAAATTCTTAAACTCTTTTATTATTGAGGGCAAAATAGTTTCGCGTCGCTTATCCACCAGGAGCAGCAAAAAATTCTGGACGCTTTCGGCCAAATCCTGACCAAATACGCTAGTTATTACTTCCTTTTTTGCCTTAGGGAGCACACGCGGGTGATATATAAGATTAGCTAAATCCTCATGCTCGCTGAGCGTTCTTCCAACAAGTGCCAGTTGTTCTTCAGCCTCTTTAAGCAAGTTGCTTTCGATAGCAACTTCATACATCGCCTGAGCATACTTTATTGCCAGTTGGTCGGTCAGCATGGCAGACCACCAATCTTCTTATCATCTAGTTTTGCAATAAAGTCCGTCACAAGCTTACCGTTAACCTCAGCATCAAGGTTTTTTTCAATTATTTTGGAGGCGGCTGCCATCGATAGCGCAACAACCTCGCCGCGCAGCTCACTTAAGGCCCGCTGCCGTTCACGATTAATTTCTTCTTGCGCTTCTTTTAGCAACTTGGCATGTTCAGCCCGAGCAGCAGTAAGAATTTCATCCTTTGTTACCTCGGCTAGTCGCGTTGCCTTCTCTACGATGTTTTGAGCTTCAGAGCGCGCCAGAGCTAGCTGCTCTTGATATTCACGCTTCAATTTCTCAGCTTCGCTTTTTTCTCGCTCAGCTTGGACTATACTAGATTCAATACGCTCTTGACGATCTGCAAGAGCTTTCATTATCGGCTTATAGGCAACTTTACTTAGAATTGCTACAAGGATAAGAAAATTTATGATCTGCGCTATTAGCGTAGCGTTCAAATCAATCAAACAAGACCCCTCCTCGGCAGGCATTTAAGGGAGGCGGCGGGAAATTCGTCCCGCCGCCTTATAAGAGGATTCTTTTTACTTTAAAAGCGGGTTAGCGTACAACAGTACGATTGCGATAACCGCTGCGATAATAGGCACGGCTTCAATCAAACCTACTGAAATAAGCATATTTACCATAATAGTACCCTTTGCTTCTGGCTGTCTGGCAATACCTTCTACCGCTTTAGAGGTTACGGCACCATTACCGATACCGGCACCTACAGCGCCTAACCCGATAGCCAATCCTGCTCCAATGAAAGCCCCTGCAACCATAATTGCGTGTTCCACAATACCCCTCCTTTCAACAAATGACAAATGTCATAAGATAATTGCTTTTAATGATGTTCGTCGCGAATAGAGTTACCGATATACGACATAGACAGCATAGTGAATATAAAGGCTTGAACCACCCCTACAAAGACACTGAATGCCAGCCAAGCCGTTGGTACTATGTAAGGAACTAAAAGTCCCAGGATTATTAGGAGCACTTCGCCAGCTAGAATGTTGCCGAATAGCCGGAAAGAAAGCGTAATTGGCTTAGCCAGTTCTTCGATAATATTGATAATGACAAATGGAATATAAGGCTCGAAAAAATGTTTGAAGTATTTGAGCCCTTTGCTCATGACGCCAAGCACATGCACAAGCGATATCATAAGCAGCGCCAGCCCCAATGTAGTATTGAGATCAGCGGTCGGTGATGTAAAGCCAGGAATTAAGCCCAGCCAGTTAGATATCAGTATAAATAGAAACAACGTGATGACGAGCGGCGCTAGTTTTTTGCCGTTAGGTCCCATAGCTGAGTCCATCTGCTCTATCAGCCACTCTATTACCATCTCAAGCATATTCTGCCAGCCGCCAGGAACAAGCCTCAATCCTCTTGTTGCCAGTACAGCCAGTAAAATAACAATCGCCATAACTATCCAAGTCATATATAAGGTATCCATATTAAACGTAAGACCTGCTATATGAGCCACCTTATGAACGCCTATCTCGTGCCCCATAAAATCACCCCTTCGGGAAAGTATTTAATCAATCAGACTTCTTTTGCGCTGAAGCTCTTAATAATAACCAGAACAGCATTAAATAACATTACGACATGCAGTGAAAACATTCCGGCGACTGCGCCCCAAAAGCTGAACTGTGGCATGTGTACTGACAGCCCCAACATAAGCACCAGGAAGGTCAACCGCATCGCCCAACCGATTCTCATATACGGAACAGCCTTTTCTAGTGGCAGTTCGATGGACTTTTTTATACGATAGCAAGTCAAAAGATAATAAATTATACTTGTCAACAGCCCTAAGATAAAGCCTGACATAAGGAATATAGTCTCAGAGATATACATGCCAGCAAGTACGGAAACACCCCAAAGGAGCATTTGCGTCAGTGTGTGCCTAACTTCAAAGAAAAACTCCTGCATACATACCTTCTTCCAAACTCACTTTTTCATGATAATCTTAAAGGATGACCATAATCCAGCAAGCATGCCTACGACGATTCCTGCTACTGTTGCCCATGGCTGACTGTCAAGCCAACTATCTGTCCACCGGCCTAATAACACGCCGACAGCTACAGTTGCAGCCAAATTAAGACCAAGTGTTCCCACCAAGCTAAAGGCCTTCAGCACTTGCCGTCCATCATCCTTTTGCATAGTCTTCTCCAATTGCTCAATATTACCAAGAATAATATGCCCAAAACCATAAAGTTTACACTATATTAGAAATCAATTAATTATGTATAATTCTCTGATAAAATGGTAAATCCTTCTTATCTTATAAATTGACTGAAATTTTTGTGCTAAGCTACATTCACTCGCATCAAAAAAGCTGTTCAAGGCAAAATCCGCCATGAACAGCTGCTAAATTATAACTTACATTGAAAGTTTTCCGGCTTAACAGTCGAAAAGCCATACTTCCATAAAATAGCCTCAACAATTCGCCTGGATGCTTGTCCGTCCCCGTAAGGATTGCAAGCGGTTGCCATTCGATTATACTCTTTATCATCAGAAAGCAGCAGGCTTGTTTCGCTATATACACGCTGCTTGTCTGTCCCAATCAGTTTTACTGTACCTGCTTCAATTGCCTCCGGCCGCTCGGTGGTATCGCGCAGTACAAGCACCGGCTTCCCAAGCGCCGGAGCTTCTTCTTGAATACCGCCAGAATCGGTAAGCACAAGATAAGACCTTGCCAGCAGGTTTGCGAACGGCTGATAATCAAGCGGGTCAATCAAATGAACGCGTTCCAGCCCGCCTAGTTCACTATCCACAACTTGACGCACTAAGGGGTTTTTATGTACCGGGAAGACAACCTCAACATCCTCATAGGCTGCCACAATGTCACGCAGAGCCTGGTAAACATGACGCATAGGCTCGCCAAGGTTTTCACGACGATGAGTTGTAACAAGGATTACGCGCTTATTATTAAAATCGACCTTCGTTAAAAGTTCGTCGGTAAACTTATAGTCGGCATCCACAGTAGCCAATAAAGCATCAATAACTGTGTTCCCTGTAACAAAGATTGCCGCCTCTTCTTTACCCTCGGTAAACAGATTCTTCATAGCAGTAAAAGTAGGCGCAAAATGAAGGTCAGTTAGTGACCCTGTCAGTGTACGGTTCATCTCTTCGGGAAAAGGTGAAAGCTTATTGCCTGTCCTAAGTCCGGCCTCAACGTGGCCGACGGTGGTCTGATGATAAAAAGCAGCCAGCGCACCGGCAAATGTTGTAGTGGTATCGCCATGAACCAGGACGATATCCGGTTTTTCCTCGGCAATTACTGTATTAAGACCCTGCATTGCCCGGCAGGTAATATCGAAAAGAGTCTGACCCTGCGACATAATATCAAGATCATGGTCTGGCTGGATTTCAAACAAATTCAGTACTTGGTCAAGCATCTCTCTATGCTGGGCGGTAACAGCCACAACCGGTTCAATATACTCAGCATGCTTGGCCAATTCAAGCACAACTGGAGCCATTTTAATAGCCTCCGGACGGGTACCGAAAACAGTCATCACTTTAACACGCGACATGTACATTCTCCCTTCGTGTCTTCCTTAGTACAACAAACAGGGCAGGCAAATGCCCGCCCTTGATTTTTAATGACTTTCGACTGATTTGGAAGCCTTTAGCACTCCAATTTTCTTGGCGCCAAAAAAAGCTATACCTAAGAGGGCAAGAACGATAATCGTGCCTAAAGCCCGGTTTACCTCTGTCAGCGCAATAGCGCTCAAACCCAAGCAGCCACTGATAACATACATTAACAGAACCGCCTGTTTTTGGGTAAGTCCCATTTCCAGCAAACGGTGATGCAAATGTCCTTTATCCGGTTTAAAGATAGGTTTACCGCTCATATAGCGGCGAATAATTGCAAACGCCGTGTCCATAATTGGCAGTCCTAAAGCTACAATTGGCACGATAAGCGCAATAGTCGCCGCGCTTTTTACAGTACCAAGGATGGATACCGCGGCCAGCATATAGCCGAGAAACATACTGCCGGTATCACCCATAAATATCTTGGCTGGATTGAAGTTATGCTGCAGAAAGCCAAGCGCGCTGCCAGCGAGCGCTGCGCTCAAAATAGCAACCGTCCAGAAATTCTGCTGGAGAGCTACCAATAGTATAGTCACTGAGGCAATTGTTGATACACCAGCAGCCAAACCGTCTAGTCCGTCAATCAGATTTACTGTATTGGTCAAACTTACTACCCACATAATAGTAAGTGGAATAGATAAATATTCTACATAAATCATATCACCGAATGGATTAGTAATCCATTCAATGCGAATATCGAAAAGCACCAGCACGGCGGCAGCGATAATTTGCCCCAGCAGTTTAACCTTGGCCGGAAGCTGCATAAGATCGTCAATAATACCAATAATCAAAATAACCGTACCGCCTGCCAACAGACCCATAATTTCACGGCTGACATGCACACTCGCCAGGATTGCAAAAACAAAACCAGCATAGATTGCCAAGCCGCCCATCCGGGGAATCGGTCTGGTGTGAACCTTGCGGGCATCTGGCGCATCCATGGCACCAGCCTTAATCGCAAGATTAATAACCTGCGGAGTGACAAAGTAGGCAACAGCCAGAGCTATCGTAAATGCCACAAAATATGCCTGCATAATTTTAACACCTCATTTCTAAACAACAAGTCCATTTTACCCAACAGCCTTATAATTGTCAAACAGCGCCTAACGCTGGATTTATCAATAATAGCGAAGATTTCAACCAATGATCATTATATTCATATCTAACAAGCATTATCACAGCTTCTTATAAAACAACACACGCTTAAGCGCAATATCCCTTGCGGCGAAGCTTGGTAATATGTTCTTCTACAAGCTCAGTAATATCAACGCAATACCGTTCGGCTAAAATATACATCATGGTAAAGCAGCACTGTGCCACATCTAGAAGCTCGAGCGCGCAGCCGCCAAGCACTTTATCAACCGGCAAATCACAATTTTCTCCTGACGCTCCAGCCCGTTTGCCCAGAAACTGTGTCAGCTCACCGAGCTCTTCCTGAATCTTACATACGGTAGTTAAAAGTGTTACCCCCTCGAGCTCAAGGCGAGGCAGCTCAAGATACTTAAAATTACCAGTCGTCGAGATACGATAGGGCCGCTCCTTATCGAAGATATAGCCCTTGGCTGAAAGTTTTTCTAAATGGAGGCCAATCAGTTTATCAGCCTTAATCCCATAGCCGTCTTCCATAACAAAAATCATGGTTACACAAGTTTGTGCTACATCCAAAAGTTCGCCTGCCACATCGGCAAGCAGTTCATCTGAAGCCCTACTACGCAAAACGGTGTTTTCATAAGGCAAAAACCTCAATACCGCCCGGGCCAATTCACCTGCCTCCTCCATTGCCTTAAACAGCGTAGAGTGCAGCGTTGGCGTCAGATTATTCAATTTCGGCAGACATATGGCGGCAAGCATAAAACCCTCCCGGAAGACCCCATTCTACTTCAGATAATAGCACATCGATCATAGTTTGTACATGTCTCTGATAAATATTACCAAATATAAGAAAGATGATACGCAGTAAAAAAGAGCTGCCAAATGGCAGCCCACTGTTATTTAGTTCTTTCCTATGTAAACACTCTCGATACCGGCCTCATTGATCATCTGTATGGCAAGTCCGTCAGGATAGCTCTGTTCGTAAACAATTCGCTTGATGCCCGAGTTGATTATCATTTTAGTACAGGCTGAGCAGGGTTGATGTGTGCAGTATAGCGTAGCACCATCAATTGCTACACCATGAAAGGCGGCCTGAACTATCGCATTTTGCTCAGCATGTGTACCCCTGCAGAGCTCATGCCGCTGGCCGGACGGAATATTGCAGGCCTCTCGCATGCACCCAACTTCCTCACAATGAGCTAAGCCTTGTGGTGCGCCGTTATAGCCCGTGGTCAACAGCCTTCTGTCTTTTACTATTACTGCCCCGACATGCCGCCTGAGGCAGGTTGAACGTTCAGAAACAACGCGGGTAATATCCATAAAGTATTCATCCCAGGTAGGACGAGACATGTTTCCACATCCTTATAATACAAAGTCTGTAAAATAGTATACCATCCTGGCATCGGGTATGCAAAAAAGTGTTTTACTTATTTCTCACAAAAAGTAATTTTGCTGTCTTTATATTCCGCGACGATGTTTAGGATATCAGTTCTAAAGCAATATTCTACATCTGCCAGTTTGTCTAAATCATACAGCCGCTTTCCGTTCCGACTGCTTATAGCTACATTAGTCAGGTTGTCCTGGGCCTGATTATACATTAGGACAGCAGATTGGGCGGCATCCGTCATTTCTGTATGCTTCTCAGACATCAGCTTTACCATCAGACCGGCGCAGAGAGCATCCTCCAAGGAAAACAGCCGGTCTGTTCCAGCGCATACTATAATTACATCCTTACCATGTTTTTGGGCCTCGCGGCACACCGCTTGGGCATTGATGAAAGAGCCGATCAAAGTTCGAAAAGCCCCTTCAGTTGCCTTAATGGCAACCGTTCCATTGGTAGTAGTCATGATAATGGTTTTATCCTGAACCTTGTCAGGTGAGAACTCATAAGGTGAATTGCCAAAATCAAAGCCGGGTATTGTAATAGACTGACGTTCACCGGCAAAAGATGCCGGGCCAATCTGCTCCCGTAGTTTGTGCGCATCTTCCACTGATAGGACTGGGAAAATGGCTCTGCATTTATTGGCTATAGCAGTAGTAATCGTAGTTGTAGCCCGGAATATATCGAGCACTATACAAACGGTCTCCGATAAATCGCGTCCCTCAATATCTCGCGGCAAAAACGCCACATCAATCTTCATTTAACTAATACCTCCTCGCAGTTGGGGTCAGGCCTTGCGTTATTGCGCTTTTTCTCCGTTAGAAAACCCGTCTTTATGCTGAACCTAAGCGAAAGCGCCGGCCGTTAGCTGCATTAGTCTACAAGAAAGATAATATATTTTCTTATAGACTAAAAAGAGACCTTGGGCTGCCCCAGGTCTCTTACAATTTACTTGGTACCGAAAATTCTGTCCCCGGCATCGCCCAAGCCAGGTACTATATAACCATGGTCATTTAGACATTCATCAACTGATGCTACATAAATTTCAACATCAGGATGCTGTCCATTTACAATCTTTACGCCCTCGGGTGCTGCTACAAGGCACATGAGTTTAATGTGCTTAGCACCTTTATCCTTCAACAGTTCAATAGCTGCTGCTGCGGAACCGCCGGTCGCCAGCATGGGATCGATAACGACAAAGTCGCGTTCTTGAACATCGGTCGGCAGCTTGCAGTAGTATTCAACAGGCTTAAGTGTTTGAGGATCGCGGTATACGCCGACATGGCCGACTTTCGCCGCCGGGATAAGTTTAAGCACACCGCTGACCATGCCTAAGCCAGCACGCAGAATAGGTACTATGCCGATCTTTTTACCGGCAAGCGTTTGACACTTACACTTTGTTACCGGTGTTGTGATCTCAGTTTCTTCAAGCGGCAGATCACGGGTAATTTCATAGGCCATAAGCATAGCCACTTCTTCTAAGAGCTCGCGAAACTCCTTCGGGCCTGTCTTAATATCGCGAATAAGAGACAGTTTATGCTGAATCAGCGGATGGTTAATAATTTTTACGTTCATGAATACATCTCCAATCTACGGTCAAAACCGCAGGTTACTCGTATAATGGATGCTTTGCGCACAACTCAGCGACAAGTTCAATGGCGCGCGTTTTGACTATAGAATCATCTGGGTTGCTCAGAACCATACCGATTATTTCGGCGACCACCAGCATATCTGCTTCCTTCATGCCGCGCGAAGTGAGCGCCGGAGTGCCAATACGGATACCGCTTGTTACAAATGGGCTTGTCGGGTCAAAAGGAATGGTATTTTTGTTTACGGTTACGCCAATTTCATCAAGCATTTTCTCAGCTTGTTTGCCTGTCAAATGCTGTTTGCGAACATCTACAAGCAAAAGATGGTTATCTGTACCGCCCGAAACAAGGTCAAAACCAAGATCAGTAAGCTTATAGGCGAGCGCCTTGGCATTCTTGATAATTTGTTCTTGGTACAGACGGAACTCCTCGCTCATCGCCTCTTTGAAGGCTACTGCTTTAGCGGCAATAACATGCATAAGCGGTCCACCCTGTATTCCTGGGAAGATAGCCTTATCAATTGCAGGTCCAAGATCAGCCCGGCACATAATCATGCCGCCCCGTGGCCCGCGCAGTGTTTTATGTGTTGTTGTTGTCACGATATCAGCATGACCGATTGGTGTGGGATGCAGTCCAGCTGCTACCAAGCCAGCGATATGAGCCATATCGACCATTAGAAGCGCGCCGACGTCGTGGGCAATTTTGGCCATGCGCTCAAAATCAATAATGCGCGGATAAGCGCTTGCACCGGCAACAATCATCTTAGGACGATGTTCCTCAGCTAATTGCCGGACTTCTTCATAGTCGATACGATGAGACTCTTCATCAACTCCATAAGGCACGATTGTAAAATACTTACCCGAAATATTAACCGGGCTTCCATGTGTCAAATGTCCGCCATGCGATAGGTTCATACCCAAAATGGTATCACCAGGCTTTAAGCAGGCAAAATACACTGCCGTGTTGGCCTGCGCACCCGAATGAGGCTGGACATTTACATGCTCTGCGCCAAAAAGTTCTTTAGCCCTATCGATTGCCAGTTGCTCGACAATATCCACATACTCACAGCCGCCATAATAACGGCGTCCAGGATAACCTTCTGCATATTTATTGGTTAATACTGACCCTTGCGCTTCTAAAACAGCCTTACTAACAAAATTTTCAGATGCAATAAGCTCCAGTTTGTTGCACTGGCGCTGACGTTCAAGCTCTATTGCCCGGGCGATTTCTGGATCAACACTTGAAAGAACGCTCATGTATATACCTCCAAAATTTATAATAGCTGGTACACTGCCCTAGCCCCGCCGATTAGCTTAGGCCGGGTTTTTGCGGCAGTGACAAAAGCTTGTCCCACATATTTTTGCGACAGTCTCACCGGAACAGCTACCCGCTTGATGTGCATGCCAATAAGTGTGCTGCCAATATCAAGGCCGGCATGAGCACAAATAGTCTCAACCACGACGGCGTCTTCAAAGTCGTGCATAGCCTGAGCAGCTAGCGCGCCGCCAGCCTTAGGCACAGGCACTACCGAAACCTGTTCAAGGTTTAAGCTTTGCATCACTGTCCGTTCAACAACAATTGCGCGGTTAAGATGCTCGCAGCACTGTACGGCTAGCCGGACAGCGGCCGACGCGCACGCCTCTCTTAGGCCGCCTAAAATTGCGCAGGCCACTTGTTCTGAGCCGGCTGAACCAATGTGTTCACCGCGAACTTCACTTGTGCTGCAGCCAACAACGACAAGCTGCCCCGGCGCAAGAGCGGCTGCCTTAAGCAGTTCTTCCATGGCCGCTTTTGCTTGGCTGTAAATAGAGTTTACTTGGTTATCCATAAGCCACCTCTACATTTAACCTATCAAATCAGAAAGCTGTTACGCTTCCAGTTCGCCAATCTTATCCACACGGCAGCCATGACGTCCACCGGCGAATTTACCCTCAAGCCAGGTCTCGGTAATCATTTTAGCCAATCCTGGACCGATTACTCTTTCACCCATAGTTAGAATATTGGCGTCGTTATGCTCGCGCGACATTTGGGCGGAAAACACATCATGACAAAGGGCTGCTCTGATTCCCTTAATCTTATTGGCGGCAATACTAACGCCAATGCCTGTCCCGCATATAATAATGCCCCGGTCATACGACCCTGAAGCGACAGCCTGCGCTACCTCCCGGGAAATGTCGGGGTAATCAACCGATTCAGACGAATATGTACCAAAATCATGAAAGGGTATATTCTTTTCGATCAGCAGTTTTGTTATCTCTTGTTTTAACTGCAAGCCGCCGTGATCGCTCCCTATGGCTACCTTCAATTATAATACCTCCAATAACTAACTTATACTTGGTCAACTGTTCGCCGCTTAGGCATTTTTTCCTGCCAAAACGGCAATTTTTTCCCATACTTTGTCGACAAGGGCACCAATCTGCTCAGCGCAATACTGATAGATAGCTGTATCGCCGCCATATGGATCGGCAACATCCCCAGCCTCACCGGCATATTCAGGTAATGTAAAGACCTTACCTTGGGCCTCAGGCATAAAAGATAGTATTGCCTTTTTATGTCCTGCTGTCATCGTCAAAATCAAGTCAGCAGAAATAATAGTCTCTTTCGTCAGTTGTCTTGAACGATGACTCTTCAAATCAAGTCCTTTAGCGGACATTACCGTATATGCCCCACGCGATGCAGGAAATGAAGTGCTTGCTGCCACCCCTGCTGACGATACTCTAATCGTATCAGCTAAACCAGCCTTAACAGCCTTGTCCCTAAGCAGGGCCTCAGCCATAGGGCTACGGCAGGTATTCCCTGTGCAGACAACAATAATGCTCAGCATGTTATCTCTCCTTAGTATGCCCACCTCAAATGAGGATAATTGCTTGTATTAAATCGGTTACTTGGACAAAGTGCTATAAAGCACGTGAAGTCCCAATAGAATAAGCACTGCTCCACCGACTATTTCCGAGCGCGAGCCGATATAGCGACCTACACGGCGGCCAAGACTTAGACCTACGGCAGCAATAATAAATATTACAATACCTAAAATTATACTCAATTTAACAAGATCGACATCCATCATTCCCAAGCTAAAACCTGCTGCCAGTGCGTCAATGCTCACACTCAAAGCAAGCATCAGCAAGGTTCCTCCCCTTAGGGGATGGTTTGCAACTTCAGTTGAGTCATCTTCGCCATATAAATTTTCCTTAATCATGTGGGCGCCCAGACCAGCAAGTACTACAGCGCCTAAAATGCTAGCCCAATTTTGAACCATTGCTTCCGAATAGTCAATGTGATAACTGCCCAAATGTTCGACCATAGTGCCGAGCCAATGACCGGCATAATAGCCTGCTAAAATCATCACAATATGAAATAGCGCAAAGACAACAGCCGCCCGTAATATTATATATAGACGTACTCGATTCATACCTATTGGTATTGCGACTGAAAACAGGTCAGTTCCTAACGCTACGCTAAGCACAAATAACTCCGCACCGCTCAAAACCATCACCTCCGCCTTAAGATGTATATGACTTATTGAGACTTGATATACGCTAAAAAATCGTATACCAACCCACAAAGTCGTTCAATGGAAGCTAGACCTTAATTATTCTATGCCCGCATGCCTTGCGCATACGATTCATTACAGCAAGTCCAATTCCTGCTTCTGCTATACCCTCCGCAAAAATAACATCAACAGGCTGTTCATCAAAATAGCGAAGCGCCGAATATAAATTAGCTGCTGCCTGCCCGGCATCTACTCGCGATCCGTATATAGCAGCCGTAATTGCTGACGGCAAGCATGATGCCGTTTCAGCCGATACAACTACTCCTATCTTCTGTCCCTTAGCCATTACTTCAGCCGCCTTCTGTTTTAGAAATTCAATAATTTGCCTAGGTTCACCCTCAAGCAAGGTCATAGGTGCCTTAGGCGCATAGTGAGTATATTTCATACCAGGTGACCTGGGTACGGCATCCTTTATCTCAAGCGAGGGGTCGACTTCAACTGCCCCGAGCGTCTCAGTCAGCATTTCCAGTGTAATGCCGCCTGGCCTGAGTAATGTGGGCACTACGGTTGTACAATCAATTACTGTTGATTCTACACCAACATCACAGGGCCCAGCATCAATAATAGCATCAATCTTACCCTCAAGATCGGCTAATACCATCTGTGCTGTTGTTGGACTAGGCCGTCCTGATGTGTTGGCACTGGGAGCAGCCAGCGGCACCCCGGCTAAAGCAATAAGCCTGCGTGCAGCAATTGAGGCCGGAAGCCGCACCGCAACGGTATCTAACCCACCGGTAATAATATCGGGAACAATCGCTGCCCTGGGTAGTACAATAGTTAGCGGGCCTGGCCAATATTTATCCATAAGGAGACGTGCATTAGGCGTAATCTCGCTAACCAGATTACTTATGTCAGCCTTATCGGCAATATGAAGGATCAGCGGATTATCTGAAGGCCGCCCCTTAGCCTTATAAATGCCGGACGCAGCTTTGACATTAAGTCCGTTAGCACCGAGGCCGTATACCGTTTCGGTGGGAAATGCTACAAGACCGCCTCTTTTCAAAATATCAGCAGCCTGCCTTAGTATATTATCTTCAGGATTGTCCTTTGCTATCGTAAAAATCTTCGTCTGCATAAACTTTCCTCACTTTTGAATCCATGGTCTACTGCTCTATTGTTAAGAAGTCAGCATTACCACTCTGTCGATACCGGAATAATCTTTAATTATCTCAACCACTTTAAAAAAGTGACGCTCATCAGCAATACGTGCAACTGCATCAGCCTGTCCTGCACCTACCTCAAGGGCAATAAAGCCGCCTTGTTTCAGGTAAGCAGGACCTTCTTTAATAATTCGACGGTAAAAATTCAAACCGTCCTTACCGCCGTCCAGTGCTAGACTTGGTTCGCGTCGTACTTCAGGTTCCAGTCCGGCAATATCTTCCACAGGTATATAAGGCGGATTAGATAAGACAGCATCAAATCTTTGACCGGGAACAGGACTAAAAAGATCACCCTGCTTGAAACTTAATCGGGTTATAACATTATTGGTCTTAGCATTTTCACACGCTACTGCCAGTGCTTCTTTTGAAATATCAATTGCTGTGCCTTGTGCCGTTGGCAAGCTAGTTAGCACGCTTATTATTATAGCCCCGCTGCCTGTTCCAATATCCAGCACTTGAGGGCTCTCTATTTGAGCCAGTCGCTCAATTGCCGCTTCTACCAGAATTTCAGTGTCCGGCCGAGGAATGAGTACAGCTGGACTTACAGCAAAATCAAGGCCCATAAATTCTTTGCTGCCAATTATGTAAGCAACAGGGGTACGCATTGCCCGTTGTTTGACAGCAGCCCGAAAAGTATCAAGCTCAGTTGGACTTAAAGGCTGGTCAAAATTCACATATAAGTATAGTCGATCCTTGCCTAGGACATGGGAAAGCAGTACTTCAGCATCAAGGCGCGGATTATCAATGCCTTTTTCGCTAAAGTACTGCTTGGTCCATGTTAAGATGGAGGCAATCGTCCATGACGATTTAACTTTTTCCATATTACTCAACCTGTTTCATTTGTTCGCTTTGGCCAACAGTAATAAGCGCATCTAATAGTTCATCTATATCGCCATTGAGAACAAAGTCCAATTTATGCAAGGTAAGGCCGATGCGGTGATCAGTAACACGCCCCTGGGGAAAATTATAGGTACGGATACGTTCACTTCGATCGCCTGTTCCCACCTGACTTTTACGTTCTTGAGCAACCTCACTGCGCTGCCTTTCCTGCTCAAGTTCGAGCAGTTTGGCCCGCAATACACGCATAGCCTTGTCGCGATTTTTAAGCTGCGACTTTTCGTCCTGACAGGTAACTACTACATTTGTCGGCAAATGTGTAATCCGGACAGCAGACTCAGTCTTATTTACGTGCTGACCGCCTGCGCCGCTGGCGCAATAGGTATCAATTTTGAGGTCATTTGGGTTAACTTCAAAATCAACCTCTTCTGCCTCAGGCAGAACAGCTACAGTTACAGTCGAAGTGTGAATCCGTCCGCTTGATTCGGTGGTCGGCACGCGCTGCACACGATGCACACCGCTCTCGTATTTAAGACGACTATAGGCACCGTCCCCGTCAACTACAAACACTACCTCTTTAACGCCGCCTAAATCGGAAATATTAGAGTCAAGCATCTCAGTCCGCCATCCTCTGCTTTCGGCATAGCGTGTGTACATGCGGAATAAGTCACCGGCAAACAATGCTGCTTCATCCCCGCCTGCGCCGCCGCGGATCTCAACAATAACGCTTTTCTCATCATTAGGGTCTTTCGGCAGCATAAGAACCCTTAATTCTTGTTCGAGTTGCTCATTTTGAGTCTTCAGGTCGTTTAGTTCAGCCGAAACCATGTCTCTGAAATCATCATCAAGCTTATCGCTTAACATTTCCAGTGCATCTTTAATTCCCTGCTGAACAGTCTTATATTCCCGAAACTTGGCTACAATCGGTGTCAGCTTGGAATGAGCCTTAGTGTGCTTTTGCCACTCGCTCATATTTGCAATAACATCAGGGTCACTTATTAGCGACTCTAATTCATTATAGCGATCTTCAACAGCTTGAAGTTTACTGTACATCCACATTCTCCTTCTATAAGTAGGCGGCCGCCGCTAAACGCCCATCTACGGCGTTGCTTCTGCGAGCGCTCACTCGGCGTACGACTAGTACGCGTCGTTCGCGTTCTCGGCGCGCCTTGTATCTGGGCATTTATCAACGGCCTTGGCTTAGTAAAACTAGCTAATTTGGCACGGAATTTCGGGATTTTCGGGGCGGACGGCTTCTAGGGAGCGGATGGCGACTTCGATTTGGTCGTCGCTGGGCTCGCGGGTGGTGAGCTTCTGCAGCCAGAGGCCTGGCAGAATGGCGATAGCGACCCATTTGCTCTCACTTCGTCCGGCAAAGCGGATTATTTCGTAGGCAATGCCCGCTACGAGCGGCATTAAGACAATTCTGGAAGCGATTCTAATCCAGAGTTCGGGCCAGCCGAGAAATGCAAACATAATAATACTGACAATCATTACGATCAGCAAAAAGTTAGTGCCGCAGCGCGGGTGAAGCGTACTGTAGCGGCGAACATTTTCCACTTCGAGCGGCACGCCTGCTTCGTAGGCATGGATTGTCTTATGCTCGGCGCCGTGATACTGAAACACGCGCTGAATGTCCTTCATACGGGAAATTGCTACAATATATACCATAAAGATAACCATGCGCAGTACTCCTTCCAGAAGGTTCAGAAGACGCGCATCTGTTATAGCACTATGAATATATTTTGCCGCTGCTGTCGGAATTATAACAAAAAGGAGAATAGCCAGCCCTAGCGAGAAAACCATCGTCATGGCAATTTCCTTGTTGGATAGTTGTTCTTCCTCTTCGCCGGAAGCCTGCGCTGAAAACGACAGTGCTTTGAGACCGTGCACAAGAGATTCAACCAGCGCTACTACACCGCGCAGCATGGGCTTTTTCAGGATAGGATACCGATCGGTAATGGAGGTAAGCGGATCAGTTTTAATGGTGATTTCGCCTGAAGGGACGCGCACCGCTGTAGCTATTAGGCTGGGGCCGCGCATCATAACGCCTTCAATTACCGCTTGACCACCGATACTTACTTTAGGTTTCACGGTACTCCTCCTCTCAGCGATTACTGTTGAATTATATTATCTCGTATTATAAATGTAGCAGAGCATTTCTGCTCTGCTACCCGCTCTAGCCTATTGGCCGTAACGCTTATTGAATTTCTCAATACGTCCGCCGGCAGTAATATTACGCTGCTGGCCAGTGTAAAACGGATGGCATTTTGAGCAAACGTCTACGCGAAGTTCTTTTTTAACAGAACCGGTAGCGAAAGTGTTGCCGCAACCGCAGACAACTTTAGTTTCGTTGAAATTAGGATGAATTTTCTCTTTCATTCGACTTGCACCTCACTTTATCCCCTTAGCGGCGGGTTACTCGTATAACTCATGCTGAGGCATGGTAAAAAGCCACTTGGGTTTCATACCAGACAATTATATCACACCATTTTTTAGTGTGCAACATAGTTTCAATCCTTGTTTACAATATATCGGCTAAAACTGCCAAGAATCAGCGATGGGAATTTATTACTTAACTCTTCAATAAACACTTTGACCCCTACAGGTATTGTTTTAGTCTCCGGCATAATTGCCAAAAACTCGTCCGGGTCAACATTTAAATTGCGGAGCTGGATCATGTCAATTTTAGTCTCAGCAATAAAGTCCGTCCAAGCTGCCAATTCTTCCGTCCGGTCATTTAGACCAGGAAAAAAAAGCATATTTAAAGATACATAGACCCCATGCGACTTAGCATAGGCAATTGACTGCTTAACATTGTCAAGGCTGTAATTACTGCGATAATACGCCTGATACGTTTCAGGGATAGCGCTTATTATACTAACTCGCATACTATCAAGCCCGGCATCGACAATCTTCTTTATACCCTCAGTATAACCGGCATTAGTATTAATATTTACAACACCCTGGTCTGTTGACTGGCGCATCAGCTTGATACCTGCCGCAATGTTATCGGCTGCCAGCGAAGGCTCGCCCTCACAGCCTTGCCCAAAGCTAACTATCGGCTCAGGCGCAGAACTAAGATGATATATCGCTACAGCGGCAATCTCCTCAGGGGTTGGTGTAAAGTTTATCCGGCTTTGCGGCGAAGGACAGCATTCTGACGGCTGTAGAGAAATACAGCCAAAACAATTAGCATTACAGGCCGGTGATGTCGGAATACCTGCTTCCCAGCGGCGGTAAAACATATTTTGGGCGGTACAGCAGTGCCATGTAAGTGAGCAATTAGCCAACTGTTCAATAATACGATTTCCGCCGAGGTCTTTTCTTACCCGGGCAACCTTCTTTTTCAGATCAGGCGTATTGTATTTGAACGGATGCCACTTGGCATTATCGTCACTCTTAACAGCCGCAACGTAAAGCTTGTCCTTGTAAAGAGCTACAGCGGTGTAGCCGTAGAGCGGCAAAGTTGGCGCATCTTCTGTCTTTTCAAAAGCCGGCAAATGAGTACGGGTATAGCCGGCCGGCAGCATAGCAGCAACGGCTGTTAAACCGCGAGCAATGGGAGCTTGCTTGCCGCCCTGTTCAGCAATAGCATGCCTCCCCGGTAAGAACATCAAGTCCGCCCCCTCCGGCAGCGGAATCATGTCTTCCAGCTTTAGCGCAATATGGTCAAGACCGACGCGGCCAACAGCCTGATAACCTGGTGCATCAAATATCTCACCCTTGCTGTCAGCATAAAGGGCTGTTAGCAAAATCAATCAACTCCATCACTTATTAAACTTATTCATGGCTTTAGCTGCGCCATCTGTAATGATGCTTTCAATGGCTTCTGCCGCCTTTTTGATAGCATTCGCTATTAAGGGTTCTTCGTCAGCAGTAAACCTGCCCAGTACATAATTGACTACTTCCCAGCCGGCAGGCGGGCGCCCCCTACCCATACCCCCTCCCACAAAAATATCCCAACA
>Ga0074195_1001711_pt1 | contig 28675 bp, 27 predicted proteins | sample EPASupsiteHSE623_FD_64525 | JGI IMG/M metagenome (GOLD analysis project Ga0074195, IMG submission 64525) | Bioremediated contaminated groundwater from EPA Superfund site, New Mexico - Sample HSE6-23 | ecosystem: Environmental > Aquatic > Deep subsurface > Groundwater > Contaminated ... | reverse complement strand
TTGCAACTTTATGATTGGCCGACATTTCGAAGTATGTTGACCCATATGTGGGAACGCAGTGCTCTGTACCTGAAAAAAGCGGGAACGCTCATTTTAGCGGCGTCAATTTTAGTATGGTTTATGACTAATTACCCAAGTGATGTAACATATAGCAAGGATTTTGATCAGGCCAAGGCGCAGGCCAGTGAACTCTTTGAAACCCAGGTTTTAAGCCAAGTTCTGCAGCCTTTGGGGATAGAAAAGCTTGAAGATGATGAGGAATTAACTTCAATGGTCGCTGCGCTGCATGAAGCGGAAGAAAAATCAGAAGATAGCGAGGTTTTGGAACAGGTTAATTTCGCTAACATAACTGCTGAAGAAGGCGTAGAAACTTCAAAAACAGCTTTAGCAAACGCGTATATTGCGTTAGAGGGAGACTACAACAGTGAAGTTGACCGCTTAGATAAAGAACAAGCTGGCGAAAAATTGGCGAATAGTTATGCTGGAACACTTGGGCACTTTATGGAACCGGCTATTAAGCCGCTAGGCTTTGACTGGAAAATCGGCGTTGGCTTAGTTTCGGCTGTAGCTGCTAAAGAGGTACTGGTAAGCACACTGGGATCTATTTACGCCGTAGGCGCAGACGAGAATGATTTTACTGCTCTCCAAGATAGTCTGCACGCCGACGCAGGCCTAAGCCCGCTTGCTGCATATAGCCTTATGATATTTACGCTGCTTTATTCGCCATGCCTCGCGGCGCTGTCTGTAGTACGCCGTGAGACCAATTCCTGGAAATGGACGTCATTTCAGTTCGTATATTCTACGGCATTAGCTTGGATAATCTCATTCGTTATATTCCAGGTAGGTACGGCCTTGGGCTTTTAATAATCTGTTCTTCCAGTGCCTAGGGTAAGGGGCGATTTGTATGGTAACTAAACTTAGGCTGGTATTCTTGGTCATTGTTCTCATACCACAAGGGATTATGTTTGGAATGGCATATAAATCGGGATTGGCAGCAAATCAGTATTTTAACCAGATTCAGGCGGTATGTTTGGCCAGCTCGTTACTGCTGGCCTTGGGCCTGCCGCACCTGACGGTTGGGTGGCTAGTCGGCAAGTATATTGCCCAATTACGCCAGTTGTGTTCTAGGGTTAAACTGGGAAACTATCGCGAGCTGCTAGCTTTAGCAAATGAGGCTAGGGATGGCGATGGTGAAGACGATATGACTGCCCTGATGCGTGACATGAATTGGATGGCGCACCAGATCGAAATTCGAGAACGAGATTTGCAGCAAGCAGTGTCTGATTTGTTTCAATCCAGAAAGCATATTGATGAACAAAATAAGTATCTAATATCAGTCAATGCTCAGCTTGTGGAAGCTCAGGTGAATTTGCGAGAGCAGGCTGCTGAACTCGATCATGCCTGCAAGAGTATGCAGGTTATGGCAATGACTGACCCACTAACGCAGATGGCTAACCGGCGCCGCTTTTTTGATGCATTGGATGAGAATTTCCAACAGTTAGTGTGCAGTTTGCAGCCCATTTCACTATTGATACTTGATATTGATCATTTTAAAGCTATAAATGATAGTTATGGTCATCAGGCAGGTGATAAAGTGCTCCAGGAAATGGCGGAGGTCATTCAGCGTAATATCAGACATAGCGATCTTGCAGCGCGGATTGGCGGAGAGGAGTATGCCATTTTAATGACAGATGCCTCACCTGAAGCTGCAGCAACGGTCGCGAAAAAAATCAAGAAATCAATTGAAGCACATGGATTTTCATTGGATGAAAACCGGCAGGTATTTATCACGGTATCCATAGGTGTATGTACGCTGACTCAACGGGCATGCTGCTTTGATGTAGAGAAACTATACGGCTTTGCCGATCAGGCGCTTTATCATTCGAAGCATAACGGACGTAATAGTGTTTCAGTTTACTCAACTGCTACAAGCTCGATTGACAAAGTGGCGTGAGGCCTAGCAAAAGGATGGTTGAGCTTGTCCAACTTAATAACAGTTAATGATTTACATGAGATTGTTGATGCACTATCTACAGCACTGGACGCCAAAAGCTCTTGCATGTGCGGGCATTCAGAAAGAGTAGCGGAGATATCACTGCTTCTCGCAAAGCGGCTGGAACTGTCACCTGCTGAGCAGGAACGGATTCACATGGGGGCACATCTTCACGATATCGGTAAAATTGGTATTCCCGACGCTATATTAAACAAGCCGGGCCGCTTAACGGAAAATGAATACATGAATATTAAAAAGCACCCCGAGATAGGGAGCAATATTATACAGAAAATTAAAGTTTTCCAGTCGGTTGTCGATATTGTGCGTCATCACCACGAGCGGTACGATGGTAAAGGGTATCCAGACGGTCTAAATGGACAGGAAATATCACTGGGCGCTAGGATTGTGGCAGTTGCTGATGCCTTTGATGCGATGACATCGATGCGAGCTTATCGCCCAACTATTACCCTTAATGATGCTGTTAATGAGATGCGGCGTTGCCGTGGCAGTCAGTTTGATCCGGAAATAGCAGATGTACTTATTGAAATGGTTTGTAAGAATGAACTTCCGGATTTTAGTTACGAATTAACGCAAAGGATTCTTACTGGGTGATGGAGGAGGTATATTATGGAAAAAATGCTCTTATACGGTATAGGATTAGGGGCAATAGCTTATATCAGTTATATTGTTTGGCGTGGAGTCAGCGGTAATAATGGATGCGGCTGCAGTTCGGGCGGTAGTTGCTGCAGTAATGGCACTAGCGGCTCATGCTGCAAGTCTAAAGACTTGCCTAAAGATTCAGCTTAAGCATAATCTAAAACAACGTATAAAGGAGAATAATATAATGAAAAAAGTTATTGCTGCATTAGTATTGGGAAGCAGTTTGGCGATTGTCCCGGCTGCGTTTGCCGCGCCGGTTGAACTTAGCGGAGATATTGGAGTTAAATACAAAAAAACTACTAGTGAAGTTGACCCAGACACCTCAGGCATGGTTTATACCCTTAGGGTTATGGCAGGGACTGACTTAGGAAAGGGCTTATCAGCCTATACTCGTCTGGGAGCTCAGCGTGCCAGATTGTCATCGTTGGGTGATATCAACACTGATCATTATGGTGAAGATAAAAAGGGAGTAATTGACCTAGACCAGTTCGGTTTCAAATATGAAAAAGATAATTTAACCTATAAACTCGGACGCCAAGACGTAACGGTAGGGGCTACCGCTCTTTTATACAGCCGACCGGATTCCAATATAGGTAAGAAAGCTTTTGTTGACGGACTTAGCGTAGCTGGCACGGTGGGAACAGCTGATGTAACTGCCATTTTCGCAAAAGAAGATAATGTTGGAGATGATTCTAATTGGGTGTACGCCCTGCGGACGGGGTACGCTTTAGGTGAGAATACAAATGTTGGTGTTACTTTAGGACGCTTCCGCAGTTCAACTGAAGAGAGCACAAACCATTGGGCTTTAGATGGAAGCTATAAGTACGCAAAGAGTACTTGGACTGCTGAGTATACTAAGTCAAGCAGCAGAAATGATAATACGGCCTATGCAGTATCCTTGGACTATGATTTTGATGGCAAGACGGGTGCTAGTATCACTGGATTTAGGGTTGAAGATAATGGTGCGATGGGACAGCAAAGCGATTTTGACAACAACACGCGGGGTATTCATTATGGGATAAAACATTCTCTTAAAGAGAATCAAGAAATAGAGTTTACATATAAAGATCAGAAAGGTCTAAATGGCGGTTCTAAGAATACTGAATTAGAAGCTATGGTGACTTATTCCTTCTAAGCAAATTATACCAACTGTATACAATATTTCCGTTTTAAGGATATAGATCACCTTTAGAACGTGTGGTATATTATGGATGATGGAAGAACAAAGAAGTTCAAGAGAGTAGCGCTTTCTTGAACTTCTTTTGCAATAGTTAGCCGATAATGGAATTGCAAGCTACTCGCAATAATAAAATTTATCAAGCGATAAAAGGAAGGATGAGAAAAATGAGTGATTTAGCCTCCAAAACACCGAGTGAAATTAGAGCTATGATAAGAAATGACGAGCTTATAAGACCAACAGCCGGTATGGCAGCAGGCTATACTCAGGCTAATATGGCAATTCTGCCCAAGGAGCTGGCCTTCGACTTTTTACTGTTTGCTCAGCGCAATCCTAAACCTTGCCCAGTACTTGATGTTACGGAAGTAGGCTCAGCAATACCGCGCTTAGTGGCTCCTGATGCAGATCTGCGTTACGACATACCCAAGTACCGGATTTTTCGTCACGGACAGTTAGTTGATGAGGTTACCAATATAGCAGGACATTGGCGCAATGATTTAGTAGCTTTCTTACTTGGCTGCAGTTTTACCTTTGAGACACCTATGCTGGCGGCTGGTATTCCCGTTCGCCATATTGAACAGGACTGTAATGTTCCTATGTATATTACTAATATAGAATGTGTGCCGGCCGGGGTGTTTCACGGCCCGATGGTTGTTTCCATGCGGCCTATTCCTTACGAGCAAGTTGTCCGGGCGGTACAGATTACCTCTCGTTTCCCGGCAGTTCATGGCGCCCCGGTGCACATCGGAGATCCATCCCATATCGGTATAAAAGATATCTCTAAGCCTGAACTTGGTGATCCGGTTGAAATAAAACCCGGCGAAGTGCCAGTCTTTTGGGCGTGCGGTTGTACTCCGCAGGCTGTCGCAATGACGGTTAAGCCTGAGATTATGATTACCCATGCTCCAGGACACATGTTTATCTGTGATATCAAGGATGAAAAATTTGCTATATTGTAATACTGCCAGGGGACAATGCGGTTTGGGGCTGATAAGAGAGAGCAAACTTAGTCTTACCAAAAAGTAACTGTTGAATAAATACCTCTATTAGTGTATAACTAATAAGGCAGGTTGTTCAGCAGAGGACAGAAAAAATATCCTGCGAAGCTAGTATTGACAATATCGGCAGTAAGTGATAAAATAGCTTTTGCAGTTAGTTAACTTAACTTGGCTGCATAAACTTAATAGCTTGTTATTATTCAAGCAAGACGGAGAGATGTCCGAGCGGTTGAAGGAGCACGCCTGGAAAGCGTGTGTACGGGAAACTGTACCGAGGGTTCGAATCCCTCTCTCTCCGCCATTATTCTATCTAAGGTCATTTTTAAGGTCGGACTGCGATAGATTGGGTCTTGCGCAATAGGAACTCATGAACCCCGCCAGGTCCGGAAGGAAGCAACGGTAAGTGACAATTTCTATGTGCCGCAAGGGTGCCTGATTTATTGCAGCCCGACGTTAAAAATGGCGAGTGCTTAAAAGCAACTGGATTTTTCCAGTTGCTTTTTGTTTTATCTACATTCTTTTTAAACAGTTTTTAATTAAATAGCCGACATGTAGAGGATTTTGGCATAACTTGGAGAAGAATTTTCAAATAATAGGTAAATTTCGACAATCTCACAAGAAGACCTAGATGCCTACGGCAAGGATAGAGTAGGAATGGAGGGATCTGTTTGCTTGTACGTGACTTTATGACGCCAAACCCTAAGACACTCAGATTGACTAACACACTTAAGGATGCTGCTTATTTACTTTATAAGTACAAAATTGGTGGAGCCCCGGTCATTAATGATAACCTAGAGGTATGCGGGTTAATTACAAGGGGGCATATTATCGAGGCGAATGTTAATCAAATGCCGCTTTCACAATCTGTATCTGCCATAATGACACAAGGCGTTATTGTGGTGCATCCGGAAACTAGTCTGGAGGAAGCTTGGCAAATACCTGTTGGACAATTGCCTGTTGTGGACCATGATAATCGCTTAGTTGGCATAATTAGTCGGCAGGACTTCATGGGAATATTCTACAAAGAAATGCATCGAGCCAGTGATGAGGTTCAAGCGCTTGTCCGTTCAGCTCATAATGGGATTATTGTAATTAATTCTTATGGAATTATTGATGTTTTCAATGATGCGGCAGCACGACTGTTTGGGACGCCAGTTGATGAGGCTAGAGGAAAGTTTATTTACGATATTGTTCCCAACACCGGATTGATGCGGGTTCTGCAAAATGGGGAAGTTGAGATAAAAAAATCTATTGAGGTTGCCGGACAAAAATTACTTGTTAACCGGTCACCCATTCGTGAAGGACATAAAGTGGTAGGGGCACTTTCAATTATCCAGGACACGTCGAGAAATAATGATATGACGGAGAAACTTGCCACAAGCCAACATAAAGTGGAAGCGCTGGAATGTATTTTTGAAAGTTTACAGCAGGGGATTATCGTAGTTGACAACAATAATATCATTAATCTTGTCAACCATTCGTATGAAGATATCATGGGCGTGTCTCGCGAAGAATTGCTAGGGCAAACGGCTAAGGAAACTATTGAGAATTCGCGAATGGATATCGTACTAAAAACAGGCGTGCCTGAATTGGCAGAGCTTCAGAGTGTCAAAGGGCGGAAGGTTGTTGTCAATAGGGTACCGATGTTCAAGGATGGTAAAATAACCGGCGCTATCGGCGAAGCTGTATTCAAAGATATAAGTGAAGTGGGGGCGCTTCTGCAGCGTGAAAGGCTAATTATCTGTTCCGACACTAAGGCTGAAGGAGTGAAGGATAAGACTTCTTTAATAACTACTTTTGAGAATATTATAGGCAGATCCCGCGGCATTGTCCATGTAAAGAACATAGCTTCCAAAGCCGCAGCTACTGATAGTACGGTGCTAATTGTTGGGGAGAGTGGTACTGGAAAAGACTTATTCGCCCAGGCCATCCACAATGCCAGTAGAAGAAGACAACGTCCCCTAGTGGCTATCAACTGTGCGGCTATTCCAACAGAACTGCTGGAAGCAGAATTATTTGGTTATGACGAAGGCGCATTTACCGGAGCCAAGAAGGGCGGGAAAAAGGGCAAGTTTGAATTGGCTGAGGGTGGGACACTTTTTCTTGATGAAATTGGTGATATGCCTTTGCCAATGCAGGCTAAGCTGCTGCGGGTTATGCAGGATAAGACATTTGAACATGTCGGGGGCGAGAAAGTTCGGGTTTGTGATGTACGGATTGTTGCCGCTACAAACAAGCAGCTAGGAGAGATGGTCCAAAAAGGTACTTTTCGTGAGGATTTGTATTATCGGCTCAATGTTATTCGGATTGAGGTACCGCCGCTGCGAGAGAGAAAGGAAGACATCGGCGAAATCATTGATTTTCTAGTACCAGGTATATGTCATCGATTAGGAATTACTCTAAAACAGTTTTCTCCGGAGGCGTTGGCCTTATTACGCTCTTATTATTGGCCAGGAAATATAAGAGAGCTAATTAATATTCTAGAACAAATCGGTGCCACGGTCAGCTCTTCGCTAATTACTCCTAAACATTTGCCTCCGTTGGTTCTTCATCAACCAGGGAGGAAAAAAGAAGCAAATCCAGAGGATATGCAAATTAGTACTGATTCGGAAAGAGAGTACATTGAAGAAGCGCTTAAGTACACCAAAGGAAATAAAGCTTTGGCTGCTAAAGTACTCGGTATACATAGATCAACTTTGTACGAGAGAATTAAGCGTTATAATTTAAAATAAATATGAGAATTGGTTGAAAATTTAAACTAATTGCTCAAAAGTGTCGGAGTGTCTAGATATATTGTCTACTCCGACACTTTTTTTATTGCTACAATTTTCAAATGTCTAAGGATTAGGCGGGTTTGTGCTTTGGCATGAAACTTGCATGATATATAAGAGTATGTGAAAAAAATCCTAAAGTTTACAGGAGGGTCAGTTATGAAGGGAAGGACTATGGCGGAAATTCAGGTTGGTGATTTTGCCGAGCATGCTAAAACCATTTCTGAAGGGGATGTGTATTTATTCGCCGGTATCACAGGTGATATGAATCCAGCCCATTTGAACGCCCAAGAAGCCGAGCAAGGGATGTTTAAAGAACGAATTGCTCACGGTATGCTGAGTGCTGGATTGGTTTCAGCAGTTCTAGGCATGCAGCTGCCAGGACCGGGAACCATTTATTTATCGCAAACATTAAAGTTTACTGCTCCAGTAAAATTCGGCGATACGATTACTGCAAAGGCACAAGTTGTTGATAGGAATGTAGAGAAAAACAGAATTACACTAAAAACAACCTGCACAAATCAAGCTGGAAAAGTGGTTTTAGATGGTGAAGCAATAGTTATGCCACCCAAGGCATAATATGCTTTTTTCAATGACAATAGAATAATTCAAAATGAGGAGTGATTTTCATGAATTTTAACTTTACAGAAGAACAGCAGCTTATCAAACAAAATGCACGAGAATTTGCTTTAGAGCATGTTGAACCAATTGCGGCCGAATTAGATAAGACTGGTCGTTATCCAGCAGAAACTATTAAAAAATTGACAGAACTTGATTTTATGGGAATGCCTTATCCTGCCGAATATGGCGGCGCAGGCGCTGACTATCTTAGCTACATCTTAGTAGTTGAAGAGTTATCTAGATCTTGCGCTTCGACTGGTATCATTTATTCTGCTCATTGCTCATTGGCTACATGGCCTATTTTTAAATGGGGTTCGGAAGAGCTTAAACAAAAATATTTAGTTCCAATGTGCAAGGGGGACAAGCTAGGGGCGTTTGCGCTTACTGAACCTGGCGCTGGCACTGATGCTGCTTCTGGAACTTGTACTGCAACTGCTGATGGCGATGAATATATTATTAATGGAACTAAATGCTTCATAACTAACGGTGGCGTAAGTGATGTCTATATCGTTTTTGCTTTAACTGATCCATCGCAGGGTGTAAAAGGCTTGAGTGCCTTTGTTATCGAGGCTGGTCTCCCAGGCTTTGAAATTGGAAAACACGAAGACAAGATGGGTATTCGTGGTTCGCAAACCACCGAGCTGATCTTTAAGAATTGTCGCATTCCCAAAGCTAACCTGATCGGCAAAGAGGGTAAAGGCTTCGGAATTGCCATGCAGACTCTCGACGGCGGACGTGTTGGCGTAGCAGCCCAGGCACTAGGTATTGCTCAAGCAGCCTTGGACGAGGCCGTTAAGTTTGCTAAAGAACGTGTACAATTTGGCAAGCCTATTGCTACTAAGCAAGCTATTCAATGGATGCTGGCTGATATGGAAACAAAACTGCAGGCTGCGCGTTTATTAACCTATCAGGCTGCGGCTGCAAAAGATGAAGGGAAAAATTTCAGCAAGGAAGCAGCAATGGCCAAAATGTTTGCATCTGAAGCTGCTGATTTTATTTGCCTCAAAGCAATTCAAATTCATGGTGGCTATGGCTATATTAAAGACTTTAAAGTTGAAAGACTGTACCGGGATGCTAAAATTTGCACCATCTATGAAGGAACCAATGAAGTTCAACGGATGGTTGTATCGGGAAGTGTATTGCGCTAATTAGTCGGAAAAAGTTTCTAAATAAAAAATTGATCGGGCGGCAAGATCATTGTCGCCCGCATCATTAAAAACAAAAGGGGAGAAATACATGGAAGTACTAGGTATTATACTGAGCCTATTTCTCTTAATGTTCTTCGCATATCGCGGATTTTCCGTTATATTGTTTGCACCAATTTTTGCATTGTTGGCAGCCTCGCTTCAGGGTTTCTCGGTAATGCCAGCATATACGGAACTATTTATGGCTAAGGCTGTCACCTATATTAAATTGTTTTTCCCAGTATTCCTGCTGGGAGCCGTATTTGGCAAGGTTATGGAAGATACCGGTTTAGCAAAATCTATTGCCCACGCGATTATTAAAGGGCTTGGTAAAGAGCGGGCTATCCTCTCTGTGGTTATTGCATGCGCGGTTCTAACGTATGGCGGCGTAAGCTTGTTTGTTGTAGTGTTTGCAGTATACCCATTTGCAGTAGCTTTGTACAAGGAAGCAGACATTCCAAAACGCTTGCTCCCTGGAACCATAGCCCTCGGGGCTTTTACCTTCACAATGGATTGCGTTCCTGGCACTCCGCAGATTCAGAATCTTATTCCGACCAGCTTCTTTGGAACTAGTATTTACGCAGCTCCTGTAAGCGGTATGCTTGGCGGAACTTTGATTTTCATTTTAGGGATGATGTGGTTAACTCGTCGCCGTAAAGCGGCCTTAGCTAATGGCGAAGGGTACGGAGTACATACTCTGAATGAACCGCCTGAGGTTGATGAGGCAAATTTAAATCTTCCAGATTGGAAAGTATCGGTGCTGCCTTTACTTACAGTGTTGGTGGTTAATTTCGTTCTTAATAGTGTTTTCACATGGGACAACGGGCTGCTGGCTCCATTCCAGGCTATGAAACTGCCTCTCACGGCAGCAGCAGTTAAAAATGTTGTGGGCATATGGTCCTTGATTGCAGCGTTAGTCTGCGGCATCTTGGTAGCCGTTGCTTTTGGTGTAAGACGTTTACCAACAGGTGGTTTACAAAAAGCATTAAATGCCGGCGCTATTGGTTCTTTGCTGGCAATTATGAATACTGCCTCAGAAGTTGGCTATGGCAACGTTATTGCTTCTTTGCCTGGTTTTAAATCCATTGCCAGTGCTTTGCTGGGAATTAAAATTGGTGCATCGCCGCTGCCTTCAGAAGCTGTTACCGTTAACGTGCTTGCAGGTATTACTGGTTCTGCTTCCGGTGGTATGTCAATCGCACTAGATTTAATGGCGAAAGACTGGCTGGCTTGGGCGCATTCTATTGGTATGTCGCCTGAAATTTTGCACAGAGTAGCGTCGATGGCTTCGGGCGGTATGGATACCCTACCTCATAATGGCGCTGTTATTACGCTTTTAGCGGTCTGCGGTTTAACTCATAGACAATCTTATGGTGACATTTTTGCAATGACTGTTATCAAGACCTGTATGGTATTTGTTATAATCTTTTTCCATACTGTTACCGGCCTGCATTAAAGCGGGGAGCAGCATGGTCTAAACTATTGGGGGGATAGATCATGAAAGTAATTACTAAAGAACAAGCCGTCCAGCTGATAAAAGATGGATCTTTTGTGGGCCTGGGTGGGTTTGTCGGTAATAACCATCCTGAAACAATCAGTTCAGCTTGTGAAGAGAGCTTCTTAGCGACAGGCCATCCACGTGATCTTACTATTCAGTTTAGTGCTGGGATAGGAGACAGTAAGGAGCGCGGTTCTAATCATTTCGGTAATTCGGGAATGGTCAAAAGGATTATTGGCGGACATTATGGTCTAGCTCCAAGGCTTGGCGCTCTAATTAATGCAAACTTGGTTGAAGGCTATAATTTACCGCAAGGTACGGTTGCCCATATGTATCGAGCTGCTGCTGGCGGCAAGCCAGGAGTTCTGACAAAAGTCGGGCTAGGTACATTCGTTGACCCTCGTATTGAGGGCGGCAAGCTGAATGCCAAGACAACAGAAGATATTGTAAAAGTGATGGAGATTGACGGCGAGGAGTATATGTTCTACAAGGCTTTTCCTTTGGATGTAGCTTTGATTCGGGCCAGTACTGCTGACGAAAAAGGCAACTTAACAATGGAGAGGGAAGCTGTTTACTGCGAAGCTATTTCCATTGCTGGCGCAGCTAAAGCAAAGGGCGGCATCGTTATAGCTGAAGTAGAAAGAATTGCAGCCAATGGAACGCTCGACCCTAGAATGGTAAAAGTGCCTGGACTACTAGTTGATTACGTGGTTGTTGGCGACAAAGACAAGTATAATCAAACCTTTGGCGAATATTATAATCCGTCTTATACCAGTGAAGTAAGGATTCCGTTAAGTGCTATTTCGCCACTATCTTTGGACGAAAGAAAAGTTATTGCTCGCCGGGCAGCCATGGAGCTTATGCCTAACTGCAAAGCTAACCTGGGCATCGGAGTTCCGGAGGGGGTTGCAGCAGTCGCTGCTGAAGAAGGTATTGGCGATTGCATGACATTGACGGTTGAAGCCGGGGGATTCGGCGGAGTACCGGCAGGTGGGCTAAGCTTTGGCGCTACAATGAACGCTGAAGCCATGATAGATCATACATACATGTTTGATTTTTATGATGGCGGTAATCTTGACATAACCTGTCTAGGCATTGCCCAGGTTGACAGCGAAGGAAACCTGAATGTAAGCAAGTTTGGTCCTAAAGTAGTAGGTTGCGGTGGATTTATCAACATTTCACAAAATGCTAAAAAGGTAGTGTTTTGCGGAACTCTTACAGCTGGCGGCTTGAAGACTGCGGTTCGTGATGGCAAGCTCATCATTGAAAAAGAGGGCAAAGCCAAAAAGTTCATCTCTCAAGTCGAACAGGTAACCTTTAGCGGCAAATATGCCCGGTCGATTAATCAGCCTGTTATGTATATCACTGAACGCGCTGTGTTTAGGCTTGATCAAACAGGACTGGTGCTGACCGAGATTGCCCCTGGTGTTGATTTGCAGCGTGATGTTTTGGACCAGCTTGATGCCAACGTTACTGTAGCGCCTGATCTTAAGCTCATGGATGCTAGAATATTCGAAGACAAGCCAATGGGATTAGCAGCTGATATTATCAAATAGAGGAGGAAACCGTATGTCTGAGTACAGTACTTTGTTAATAACTGAAGAGTCTAGCGTTGCTATTGTTACCATTAACCGGCCGAAGGCACTGAATGCTTTAAACTCAACAGTTCTTGATGAGTTAGCGCAAGCTTTTGATGAACTTGCGGCCAATGATAATGTTAAAGCAGTAATTCTGACCGGCTCTGGTGAAAAGGCTTTTGTTGCTGGGGCTGATATTACCCAGATGAAGGATATGAATGTACAAGAGGGGCAGCTTTTTGCCCAAAAAGGTCAGAATGTATTTCTTAAAATTGAACAGTTCCCTAAGCCGGTTATTGCAGCCATTAATGGTTTCGCCTTAGGTGGAGGTTGTGAGTTAGCGATGTCTTGTGATATCCGCATTGCATCAGAAACAGCTAAATTGGGTCAACCTGAGGTAGGGCTTGGAATTGTTCCCGGCTTTGGTGGTACACAGCGTATGACTCGGTTGATTGGTCGGGGAATGGCGAAGTTCCTCATTTATACCGCGGACATTATTGATGCTCAAGAGGCTCTGCGCATTGGGCTAGTGCAAAAGATAACAACCCCAGAAGGATTATTAGAAGAAGCTAAAGGTATTGTCAAGCGTATTCTTAAAAAGAGCTCAACAGCTGTTAGCTTGGCAAAAGATGCCATCAATCGCGGCATAGAGATGGATATTCCTAACTCCATGCAATATGAGGCCTACATATTTGGGGTTTGTTTTGCAAGTGAAGATCAAAAAGAAGGCATGACAGCCTTTGTTGAAAAACGCAAACCGGCGTTTAGTGGTCTGTTTGCCAAGAAATAAACAGTATAAGGGGTGGGTTTTCCCGCCCCTATCTTTAAAAAAGGAGCGGTATTATGCCAAACATCATTGCATGCTACAAATGGGTCTTAGATGAGCAAGATATAAAGATTAATCCGGGGAATCTGGCCCTTGATACTAGTAGGGCGAAGTGTAAAATCAGCGAATATGACCGAAATGCCATTGAGGAAGCTGTCTTACAAGTTGATAAATGCGGCGCAGTTGTAGCCAGTCTTACCTTTGGCACAAGCGTTGCCAAGCAATCGCTAAAGGATGCCCTGTCCCGAGGACCGGAAAAGGCGTACTGGGTAAATGACACTGCCGCTCAAACTGCTGATGGATTTGTAACAGCTAATGTTCTTGCCGCTGCTTTAAGAAAGATCGGCGATTATGACCTTGTTCTATGCGGCGAAGGTTCTGCCGACACGTATGGACAGCAAGTGGGTCCCCGAGTTGCAACCTTGCTTGGTATTCCTGTCATTACTTTTGTAACCGAAATGAAAATTGAAGGCAATAAAGTTATCGCGACCAGGAAGATTGGTGATTGCACAGAAACTGTGACAGCTGATTTCCCGGTATTAGTTACCGTTTTGCCAGAAATCAATAAACCGCGTATTCCAAGTCTCAAACAAGTATTAGGCGCAGCAAAAAAACCAGTCACTGAATGGAAAGCGGCTGATTTAGGTTTAGCGACCGACGAGCTTTCTCCTAAAAACAAAGTTAAAAGTATCAAGGGCTTCGTAATGAACCGAAAAAATGTTATATATAAGGAAGGCTCTCCGACTGAAAAAGTCGCCAGCCTTGCAGCAACTCTTGCCAAAGAAGGCGTACTGTAGAGGAGGAAGAAAAATGGCAGGAATTTTTATCTATTCTGAAGACACTAACGTTGCTCAACAAATGTTAACTATGGGGCGTGAACTGGCTGATAAAATGCAGCAAAGACTGTGCGCAGTAACAATCTTTGAACAGGACGCCCAAGACCTTGTTGACGCAGGTGCAGATAAAGTATTTGTTCTAAAAGGTGACAGCGCTTGGCCGGAAAGCTACGCACCAGCTGTTGCCGACCTAGCCGCAAAGGAAGAGCCTATTGCAATTTTTATCGGAGCAACGCTTCGGGGCAAAGACTTGGCAGCTAAGGTTGCGGCTCGCCTTAAAAGCGGACTTGTAACTGATGCCTTTGCAGTAAGGCTTGAAAACGGCGATATCGAAACAGACCGTGTAATGTATGGCGGACTTGCAGTTTGCACTGAAATTCTGCAGGGAACAAGTGTTGTCACAATACCGCCGCGCACCTTTGATATGCCTGCTAAGGTTAGCGGGCGTGCGGGTGAAATCGTTAAGCTTGATGTAACCGTTGATTCGACCATGGCTGTTGGCAATGTATGTCCGATCGTCCGGCAGGGGGCTGATATTGCAACAGCAGAAAAACTAGTATGTGTTGGCCGGGGATTAGGAAAGCAGGAAGATATGCAGTTGGCGAAAGATCTTGCTGCTGCTCTAGGGGCGGAGATTGGCTGCACACGCAGTATTGCCGAAGATTATCATTGGCTGCCGAATGAAACTTATATTGGCCTTTCCGGCCAGAAGGTTAAGCCGGTACTATATCTGTCAATGGGTGTATCAGGCCAGGTACAGCATGTAGCTGGAATTCGCGATTCGAAAATAATAGTAGCCATTGATAGCAATGAAAACGCACCGATTTTTGCGGCTGCGGATTATGGAATTGTCGGAGATCTTTATCAAATTGTCCCGTTACTGACGGAGGCGATTAGAAATAAATAGGTAAGGGTAGGTGGAGCGCAATGGGTGAAGAAGAAAAATTTGATGCCATAATTATAGGTGCCGGACCTGCCGGAACGGCTTGCGCTTATGTTCTCGCCAAAGAGGGTAAAAACGTATTATTAATTGAGCGTGGTGTTAGTGCCGGCAGTAAAAATGTTACCGGTGGCCGGCTCTACACATATGCCCTTGAATTAGTTGAACCCGGTCTGCATTCGGAAGCTCCGTTAGAGCGTAAGGTAATCAGAGAGCAGATTATGATGCTTGGGAAGAAGAGTGCAGTAACCATTGATTATCTCGACTATACCTTTAAGGAAGAGGTTCCGCAGTCATACAGCGTTCTGCGAGCACCTTTTGATGAATGGTTCGCTGGCAAGGCGGAAGAACAAGGCGCTATGGTTGCGTCGGGTATTTTGGTCGACGATTTACTATTTGAAGGTAACAAGGTAATTGGTGTAAAAGCCGGGGAAGATGAGATGTATGCCGATGTGGTCATAGCGGCTGACGGTATAAATTCCTTCATGGCTCAAAAAGCTGGTTTGCGCAGCGATCTTACCGGGCATATGGTCGGGGTTGGTGTCAAGGAGGTTATCGAGCTTCCAGCTGAAATTATTCAAGATCGGTTCAATGTTGCCTCTGATGAAGGTACTGCAAGAATGATTATTGGGTGTACGGAGGGTATTCAAGGCGGCGGCTTTTTATATACCAATAAAGACAGTGTTTCATTAGGTATCGTATTTAGCCCCGAGAATGCAGCTAAGCAAGGCAAGAGCATTCATGAAATTTATCAGGACTTTAAAATGCACCCTGCAATTTACCCCCTGATTAGGGACGGAAATACTGTTGAATACGGTGCTCACCTAGTCCCGGAAAGCGGCTGGCGTGGCGTACCGCAAAAACTATACCGAGATGGATTTATCGTGACAGGTGATGCAGCCGGATTCTGTATCAATACCGGGACCATTCTGCGAGGTATAGATTTGGCCATTGTGAGCGGCGTTGCTGCGGCGAGAGCGGTTATTGAAGCTAAAGATGGCTCGACTGTCGGGACTTCCTATATGAGAGAATTAGAACAGCTAGGCTTAATTCCTACAATGAAGCTGTTTGCTGGCTGGCCGGATATTGTGGCTATACCGCGAATGGCCGAAACTTATCCGCATCTTGCAAATGATGCCCTTCGATTTATGTTTACCGTTGATGGGACTGTTCCTGAAAAGATGCCGAAGGCGATGCGGGCGATTGTCAAGAAACATGTGTCAATGGGACAATTGATCGCGGACGGTTGGAAGGGGGTTACTTCGATATGACGGTGAAGAAACAAGGTGCGGAAGAGTTACTGGGAGTAAATAAGTTTTCTGTAGATGAAGAAGAGCCGCATATTGTTATCGATAAGTCGATTTGTGCTAAATGTAAGGATAAGCCATGTCTTGTTATTTGTCCTGCTGTTTTATATACCCTAAAGGATGGCGAAATTAATTTTGACTATGCCGGTTGTTTAGAATGCGGAACTTGTAGAGTGATGTGTACTAATAAAGGCATCGTAAAATGGACGTATCCACGGGGTACCTTTGGTGTAGCTTTCCGTTATGGTTGAGTTAAAAATTGTATTTTGAACTTACAACAGGAGTGCAGGATTGTAATATGATCCAGACACTCCTGTTTTCGTATGACCATACATAAAGTAAGATTTGTATTCTCTTCTATTCTTGCAATATGTGAATAAGTTATAACATGAGGTGATTTAAGTGGGGCTTAATTCTATTGATCAAGAAGCTATTCTTGCTAGTTATGTCAGGGTATTTCCTTGCCTAACGGAGTTATGCAGCGGTGATGTCGGTGTAGCAATAACTGACCGGGAAAAGTATTTGCTTTACAAGCCGGGGAGGAAGCTGGATCTGAAGATACCATCAGGAACTCCGCTAAAAACTAACACCGCAGTTTATCAGGCTATTCAGGAAGGCCGGCGGACAATAACAAGAGGTGATAAAGCAGTGTTCGGTCTGCCATATATTGCAATGGCCCTGCCCATATACTGTGAAAAAGATATTATTGGCGCCGCCGTTATCATTGAGTCTACTGAACAGCAGAATGCTATGAAAGAAATGGCTGCTAACCTGATGGATAGTATCTCTATTTTGGCTAGCACTACTGAAGAGATATCAGCGCAATCTGAAGAGATAGCTGGCGTTAGCCAGTCAATGGTAAAGGTAGCCCAAGAGTCGCAAGCCCGGATAAAAGAAACAGATCAAGTGCTAAGGCTGATTAGAGATATTGCGTCCCAAACTAATCTATTGGGGTTAAACGCCGCTATTGAGGCCGCCCGAGTAGGCGACCAAGGGCGTGGATTTGGTGTAGTGGCTGAGGAGATTCGCAAGTTGTCTGGCTCCAGTTCCGATTCAATCAAAAAAATCGATATGATTATAAATTCAATTAAGTCCGATAGTCATAGTATGTATACGCAAATGGAGCATATTGGTACAGCTATTTCTCAGATTGCCGATGCAATTGCGCATGTAGCTGGAGCTGTTCAGCAAGCTAGCGTCATGGCGTCTGACTTAGACGGCTTGGCCGATAGTATCAGTGCTGACAAAAGCGACTGAGCGTGATTGATTTTTGGTAGGAGGGCTGGTGATGCTGCCGAAAAGTTTACGAGGGCGATTATTATTGGTTATACCAATTGTGGTCGCGCTGCCCATTATTGTTGCGGGCTATTTGATGACAATTAGTGCTGAAGAAGCCCTTGTTACTGAAAAACAGCAGAAACTATTTGGAATTGCTCGTGTTCTTGATGGCAATCTTAGTGGAACTTACGAGGACATTATCAGACAGCGTAAATTGGAAGATGCAACCCGGGTCGAAAAAATCGCTGCACTCAACGAAACATTAGGCGGCTTTACTGATCAAGTTGCAACAGCTCATTTGGGCATCGGCGTAGGCTATTATAACAAAGATTTAGACGCTATTATTACATATGGCCCAAGTTCGATATACGCTGATAAAGTAGGCTTATCCATAGACCAGACCCACGAAGGCCGCATTGTGATGGAGACCGGAGAGCCACGGGTTCAAGAGGGCCATTTAGTGAGGGGGCCGGTTATGAATGCAATGTATCCAATAACCCGCCAAGGACAGGTTATTGGATACATTTGGGCTAATGAGCTTACTTCAGATATCCATGCGCAACTGGCAGCGATGAAGCGGCATACTTATATACTAGTTATCCTTAGCTTGCTGTTGTCAATCGGGGGAGTCATCTTTTCTATTGGACATATCATGACAGGCATAGAAAAGATTAAAAACGGCTTAGTTAGATTAAAGAATGATTTGAATTATAAACTACCACCTCTAGACGGTGAGGTAGGTGAGATTGCTAATGCACTCAACGATATGGCTAGCAGTCTAGCTGCGCAAAAATTACTCGAAAAACAAGTGCAAGAAGCAGAACGATTGGCAGCTATTGGCGAAGTAGCAGCGGGCTTTGCACATGAGATACGTAATCCGCTCATGGCAGTAAAAGGGTTTACGGAGCTGCTGGGGGAAACCTTGACAGAACAAGAGAAAAAGGATTATCTCAACATTATTGTCCAAGAAACTGACCGGATGGATTCACTTATAGAACAGCTTCTCCATTTTGCTCGGCCTACGGCAGCTGAGGTAGGGCCAGTAGATGTGAATGAGGTATTGAAAAATACTCTTTTGCTCGTCGGAACCCCTACAAGGAATCAGCATGTTAATATTTCCTGCCAACTAGCGCCTGATATTCCTCCGGTATTAGCAAATCGTGAGCAACTAACACAAGTCTACTTAAACTTAATTATTAATGCCATTCAGTCCATTTCAAGGCAAGGTTTTATAATTGCTAAAAGTTTTTATGACAGGGCTAACTGCTTAGTACTAGTTGAAATTGAGGACAATGGTGGCGGTATTGAGGCCGCTAATATTCCTCGAATTTTTGATCTCTTTTTTACCACAAAAGAAAGCGGTACGGGGTTAGGATTGGCGGTAGTCTATCGGATAATGGAAAGCTGGGGCGGCTTGATTAAGGTTCAGTCATCGATTGGGAAGGGGAGTAAATTCACCTTGATTTTCCCGGCGTCGGAGGAGTGATAGGAGTGGACGATAATAACAAGGTATTAGTTGTTGATGATGAAAGCAATGTTTGTCGCCTCCTGTTTGAAGTTGTGCGTAAAGCTGGCTATCAACCATTTACGGCTAAAAATGGTTTAGAGGCTGTTGCGCAAGCAAGAATTCTGAAGCCTGCTGTAATTATTATGGATATTAAAATGCCGGTTATGGACGGAATGGAAGCATTTGAAATTATCCACCGTGAAGATTCGAGTATTGCAATAATTTTAATGACGGCACATGGCACCATGGATACTGTTGTCGAAGCCATGCGCCGTGGGGCGTTTGATTATTTGGTGAAACCATCGAATGTCAATCAAGTACGAATTGTTCTGGAACGAGCATTTCAGGTCAGGCGACTAAAGGAAGAATTAACGAGCCTCAGGTCCCAAGTTCAAGGAAAATATCAGTTAGACCAAATTATCGGCGCAAGCGAAGTCATGCAGGAAGTCTGTAAGATGGTCGGGCGGGTAGCCCAAACGCATGCCACCGTTCTGCTTACCGGGGAAAGCGGGAGCGGAAAAGAGTTGATTGCACAAATTATTCACAACAATAGTCACTGGAACAATGGCCCGTTTATTAAAATAAATTGTGGTGCCTTGCCGGAAAGCTTAATGGAGAGTGAACTATTTGGTCATGAGAAGGGAGCCTTTACCGGGGCGTCAGCTAGAAAACCAGGCCGATTCGAACTGGCCGATAAAGGAACGTTATTTCTAGATGAAATCGGAGAGCTTACGCCGCCTATTCAGGTCAAGTTACTGAGGGTGCTACAGGAACGAGCTTTTGAAAGGGTTGGCGGGACTGAGACTATAAAAGTGGATGTCCGTATTATTGCTGCAACTCATCGTAATCTAGAAGAAATGGTCAAAAAAGGTAATTTCCGCGAAGACTTATATTACCGCCTCAAGGTAGTTCCTATACATATACCAGCCCTGCGGCAGAGAGCCGAGGATATTCCTTTATTTGTCGAGTATTATCTAAGGCGCTTCGCCCACGAAACAGATCGCGAGGTTCCCCTAATTACTAAAGATGCTATGCAGTTACTTCAGCACTATCATTGGCCGGGCAATGTTCGGGAGTTAGCTAATTTACTAGAACGGGCGGTAATAATGTCTAATGGAGTTATCGATGTGCAAGATTTGCCTGGCATTATTCCCTCTCACAAGGCTCCGCAGATTGTTGTTCTTGAAAGAGGAACGCTCAAAGAAGTCCTTCATCACGTTGAAAGGCAAGTAATTGCCAATGCCTTGCAGGCCAACGGTAATAACCGAGTAAAAACGGCACAAGCTCTTGATATTAGCCGACGAGCACTTTTATATAAGATTGAGGAATATGGTTTAGAGAAGCATTCGGGGCAAAGGGGAAGAACTGAATAAAAATTGCGCAGTTGGCAAAAAAATGCGCAGTTTAATCGTAAATTAGGCGGGGGCTAAGTTCTAACTTAATAAGCTGCAGTGAAAAACTTCACATTCTAAGCGGTATCAGAATAACTCTCTTTCCTTCATCTTAATTGGCATGAATTGTGCTTATATAAATGAGCAAGATCATCAATCAAAATAAGGGAAAGGGAGGGTCTATTATGGGAAGTCCAATTGTAGGAAACCCAGCACCGGGAAATCCTAAAAAACAAAAGGGGATCATTGAGGCCATTACGAGTTTTGCTGAGAGGTATGTTCCTGATTCCTATGTCATTTTGTTGCTGCTCACCTTTATCACTTGTATCTTAGCTTTAGCATTTACACCATCTAATCCGTACAAAGTCGTGCAATCATGGGGGAAAGGGTTCTGGATATTACTCGAATTCTCGATGCAAATGGCCTTGATTATTGTTACAGGATTCGCGTTAGCTACTACCCCGTTTTGCAATAAGGTGCTGGTAGCGTTAGCTAGGATGCCGCGCACTAGCGCACAGGTCTATGTTTGGGGTATTTTGATCTCTGCTGTATCCTATTATTTAAACTGGGGATTTGGATTGATATTTGCCGCTTTATTCACATTAGAATTAGCTCGCCAAGCCGAATTACGCAATATACGGGTGCATTACAAACTGCTGGTAGCCGCTACCTACTCGACTTTTATGATATGGCATGTAGGCTTGTCGGCTTCAGTACCTCTACTAGTTGCTACACCAACTCACTTTATGGTAAAAGAAATGGGTGTTATTCCAGTCGGAGCTACGTTATTTACATCATATACTTTATGGATATTGCTATTGGTTATGATTACTGCCATTGTACTTTTTTGGAAGGTATTTCCTCCTAGCGAAGAATCTAAGGTTCAAACGATGCGGGAATTGAGACCAGATCTACTAGAGAAGAGTCTTGTAGTAGAGGCTGAAACAGTAGAAATAACTACTCCTAGCGAGCGTTTAACCTATACGCCGATATTATCATATGTGATCGGCATTATGTTTATTGTATATTTGTATTATCATTTTATTGAAGCTAAGAAGTCACTAGATCTCAACATGGTCAATATGGTATTTTTGATGCTGATTATATTCTTGCATAAGACCCCGGCCAATTTGATGAAAGCTGTAAAAGCGGCCACTCCAGCATCTTGGGGTGTCTTACTGCAATTTCCATTTTATGCGGGTATATTTGGGATCATGAAGTTTACTGGACTGGTAGAAGTATTTGCCGGCTGGATAATCAGTTTAACTACTCCTGATACATTTCCAGCTTTTGTAGCGGTTCTTTCTAATATTATCGGCTACTTTATTCCTTCAGGCGGCGGGAAGTGGGCAGTTGAGGCGCCTTATATCATACAAGCAGGGGCTGCATTGGGCGTACCACACGCAAAAACAGTAATAGCCTATTCATACGGTAATGACTGGGTTAATCTGATTCAGCCTTTTTGGGCGCTGCCATTTATGACTGTTGTGGGACTAGAGTTTAGAGACTTTGTAGGATATACTTTTATTACATGGCTTGTTGTTGGTGTTGTTATGCTGCTGGGCTTGACATTTATACCGTTTTAGAGATGTAGGGTTTTATTGACACTATACAGAGAGGTGTAAGTATGAATTTGGACGGAATCAAGCGTATTTGCAATCTGGGAACTGGAACTATGGGGTTTGGTACGGCCTTGATGTTTGCAATGGCCGGTTTTGAGGTAAATATGTTTGGGCGCTCGGAGGGCAGTATCAAAAGAGGTATGGATGGGATAAAGGCAGCCCTGGAAACATACCGTCAGCATGGCCTAGTAACAGCGGATGATATCCCTGCCATCATCGGCCGAGTAAATGGGGTTACTACCCTTGAGCAGGCAGCTGATAAAGCAGACTTTATTATTGAGTCAATTGCTGAAGATCTGGAAGTTAAGCGCCAAGTATTTGCCCAGATGGAAAAACTGTGTTCGGCTCAAGTAATCTTTGCTACTAATACTTCGGGCTTAAGCCCTACAGCTATTGCAGAAGCTCTAGTTCATAAAGAACGATTCGTTGTTGCGCATTTTTGGAATCCGCCTCATTTGGTGCCGTTAGTAGAAGTTGTTCCGGGTAAACATACTTCTTCCGAAACAGTTGCAATAACTTGGGCCCTTATGGAGAAGATAGGTAAAAAGCCAGTTGCATTAAAGCGAGAAGCACTTGGCTTTATCGGTAATCGCCTTCAGTTAGCGTTGTTAAGAGAAGCCTTATATATTGTCGAAAGTGGTATAGCAACAGAGGAAGCTGTAGATACTACAATTAAATACAGCTTGGGGCGTAGGCTGTCGACAACCGGGCCGCTGGAAAGTGCTGATCTAGGTGGACTTGATATCTTCTATAATATCTCGAAATATTTAATGAAGGATTTGTGTAATACTACAGATGTATCACCCTTGCTGCAAAAAGCAATGGATAGCGGAGCATTAGGAGCTAAAACTGGTACTGGTTTATATAACTGGACGCCAGAAGGATTAGATAAAATAAAAGCAGTTAGAGAAAACAATCTTCTTGAGTGGCTGCAAAAAGACAAGGAGATTGAGTTGTGAAATAGAATATAACAATAATGTCGTCTAAAGGAGTGTCTATATGGGATATACTAGCAAGGGAACAGGAACTCGGCTGAGAAGTAAAATTTTTTCGCCGCTTTATCTTGCAATAATGATTGTTGCTGTAATAATAGTTGGCAATCTCTTTAATTGGGCAGATGTCGTTTACGGAACGCATTTGAATGCTTTCAATCCCTTGTTGGTTATTCTGACAGTCGTTTTTTTTAGCATGTATATTTACCGTGTCTGGAAAAGTGTTTAAAAAATAGTTAATTTGTTTAACCCCCATAGTTTATGTATGGGGGTTATTTATGTCCTAAAGAGGAAATTTTATTATTACGTGGAATTAAAAATAGATACCGTGAGGAGGTAACAGCATGGCCTATGTGGCACTATATCGTCAATGGCGGCCGCAGGATTTTAATAATCTTGTTGGACAACAGCATATTAGTACTACGCTGAAAAATGCGCTTGCCACCGGACGGATTGCTCATGCTTATTTATTTGCTGGTCCGCGCGGTACAGGGAAGACGAGCACAGCCAAGATATTGGCTAAATCACTTAATTGCGTAGACGGGCCTACACCGACACCGTGTAACTCCTGCCCTAATTGTGAGAAGATAACTTCCGGCACCTCAATGGATGTATTCGAAGTTGATGCTGCTTCAAATCGTGGTATCGATGAAATTCGCGATTTGCGTGAGACGGTCAAATTCGCTCCGGTTGACGGCCGGTACAAAGTATATATTATAGATGAAGTACATATGCTGACTACCGAAGCGTTTAATGCGTTATTAAAGACTTTGGAGGAACCGCCTGCGCATGTTGTTTTCGTGCTCGCTACTACTGAGGCGCATAAAATTCCGGCGACAATTCACTCCCGCTGTCAGCGCTATGACTTTCGACGCATTGGCGTGCCGGAGATTGAGTCAAGGCTTGCTGAGGTTGCTGAAAAAAGTGGCCTGGAAGTATCTAAAGATGCTTTAAGGCTCATTGCTGTGCATGCTGATGGTGGTATGCGCGATGCACTTAGCATTCTCGATCAATGCACAACACTCGAAGGGAATGCAGTAACTGCTGCTGAGGTGCGTCAATTACTTGGCCTGATTGGTCATGAATGGGTGTGGCGACTTACCGATCGATTAGCAGATCATGATATAAGAACAGCCTTGCTTGAGCTCGATGAGCTTATTAACCTAGGTAAAGACGTCCGGCAGGTATTGATTGAGATGGCTCTTCATGCTCGCAGTCTAATGTTGTTTAAGGCTGCTCCGGATATAGAAGATATTGCCATGTACAGTGAAGATCGCGCTGTACTTGCCTCGCAAAGTGAAAAGTTTTCTCATTCTGAACTTGCTAAGTTAATTCAGACATTAAATGAAGCAACATCTGAAGCTAAGTGGGCAACTGAACCTCGTATCCCTGCCGAAATTGCATTTTTATCTATTTGCCGGCGGTCGGGTGGCGAAGATTTGACTGCTTTATTGGAAAGAGTTGCTGCATTAGAAAAGAAGCTGGCGGAGACGAATTATAGTCCTCGGCCGGTGCATGCAGCCAGGCCGGCACTATCGTCTCGGGCGGAATTATCTGCTGTACCTGTTCCTGGTCAAGTGCACGAGTCGGGAGCGCCAGCATTTGTCCCGGCTGCGTCGTCAATTCTGGCAACCGAGGTTCAAACCGCTGCCAGGAACACAAAAGCAGAGGTTGTGCCTGAGGTACAGCAGGTTGTCTCCGGTGATCTTAAAGAAGTGTGGAATGGGGTCCTTAAGGAGCTTATCGCTAGTGGTAAACGCTCAGTCCATGCTTGTGTTTCACAGGGGCAATTGGTAAGTTTAACTGAAGCTCAGGCGACTATCCAGTTTACCGCCGCCTTTCCGAAGGAACGAACCGAGAAAAGTGATTTCCGCGCGATAGTTGAAAAGATTTTCACGCAGGTTTGCGGGCATTCAGTCACAGTTAGCTGTATTATAGGCAGTGTGGTCCCTAAGACTAGTGCCGCATTACCTAAGAATAAGCCGAGCGCGGGACAGGAAGCTGACGTACAGCATCCAGCTGTTCAGCATGCTCTAAAAATGTTTGGCGGTAAAATTGTTACTGAAGATAAAGTTTAATTCTTAATTTCGATTTCTGCAGCCTGTCATCCTGATCTAGCTGGATGTGATAGGTTGTTAAGAAGATAAAGGAGGCATATTATGTTTGGTAATATGGGAAATATGGCAGGTATGATGAAAAAGGTGCAAAAACTGCAAGCGGATATGGCAAAACTGCAAGAGGAGTTAAAAACTCGCACAGTAGAGGTTACTGCTGGGGGCGGAGCCATTAAAGTAGTTATGAATGGCGACAAACAAATCCAGTCATTAAAGATTTCCCCAACGGCTGTAGACCCGGAAGATGTTGAAATGCTTGAGGATCTTGTATCGGCAGCTGTTAATGAAGCTGTCAAAAAGGTTGAAGATATGATGGCGCAAGAAATGGGAAAACTTACAGGCGGTATGAATTTGCCACCTGGATTGTTTTAAGTACTGGTAATGCAATACATAGCGCCGTTGGTAAAGCTAATTGAACAGTTTCGTTCTTTGCCGGGAATAGGCCCAAAGTCAGCTGTTCGCTTGGCTTACCATATCCTTGAAATGGATAAAACTAAAGCCCAGTCTTTGGCTAGGGCAATTGTCGAAGCTAAAGAGAAGGTAGGGTATTGCAGTCAGTGTTTTAACCTCACTGATTGTGATCCCTGCCATATTTGTCAGTCGGATAATCGCGATAAAGCAGTGCTTTGTGTGGTGGAGGAACCGCGTGATGTTGCCGCAATGGAAAGAACCCGTGGGTTTAAGGGACTGTATCATGTCCTGCACGGCTCGTTGTCGCCGCTTGAAGGCATAGGCCCCGATGAAATTCGTGTTAAAGAACTGCTTGTACGTTTGAGAACCGACAGTATTGCTGAAGTAATTATGGCGACTAACCCCGATGTAGAGGGTGAAGCTACGGCAATGTATATTGCTAAGCTTCTAAAGCCGCTTGGTGTAAAAGTTACACGTATTGCTCATGGTTTACCGGTAGGCGGGGATCTCGAATACGCTGATGAAGTAACTTTATCAAAAGCATTGGAGAACCGACGAGAAATGTAGAAAGTTTATGTTTAACATATCCCCTCTTTGGAAAAAATAACCTTAGGAGGGGATTAAACATGAATTTAAACATAAATGGAAGTGTAACGGCAGTATGGCGTAGTATTATAGACCGTGTTCTGGAGAATAAGCCGCTGGAGCCACAGCCATTGCCTGATCTTCCAGACGTGGTTGAGCAGGCCAGGCAGGAATGGTTGGCAGCCCAATCATACTATAACTCGGTCACCGATAGCGATTTGATAGATCATGCCGTGTACTTGATGCAGGCTGCTGAGAAAAAATATATCTACCTATTAAAACAGGCAAGACGGTCTGGCGTTACCTACTCGCAGTATTTGCCAGAAATTAATCAGCCGGTCGGCAATATAGCTGAAAAGAAATCAGAGCATTAAGCCCTGATTTCTTTTTTTTGTAATTATATGGAACTAATCGCAATATATATAAATGAAACATGCATATTGGATTTTTCAGTTTAGGTTTAGGAGTTCCTTTGCTTTGTAAGTGGATGGCGCATTTAGCTAACGGTAAAGTGAGAGCTACTGGGGGGGAAGTTATGCAATTTTCACGATTAGGCAGACTATTGACACAAGGGGGCTGGGCGAAGCAGCCAGTTGACAAATTTCCTCCAATACCTGAAGTGCTTGAACATGCTAGGCAGGACTGGGTATATGCACAAAAGTTATGCAATGACGTAACTGACGAAGACCTGATAGAGTATGCTATTTACTTAATGAAGTCCAGTGAAAAAAAGTATAGTTACTTATTAAAGCAAGCCCGTAGAGCCGGAGTGATTAATAAGCAATATTGATGTGCCAATGGAAGAATTGATGACAAGAAGGAAAATGTACATTAAAATGGAGATAAAACTGTGAGGTGATTTTTATGGCTTCCATCCCTGTAGAGTTCAATGTTGTCCTAGCCTATATATTTGGTATTATACTAATCTATTTAGTTGGGCGGATATTTTTTATGCCTATTAAACTAGTTTTACGCCTTATTTACAACGGTTTAATCGGTGGAGCTATGCTGTGGGTAATAAATTTTATTGGGGCCTATATCGGCTTTTCAATCGCGATTAATCCTATCACTGCGCTGGTTGCTGGTTTTCTTGGAATGCCGGGAGTAATAATATTGATTCTGTTTAAAGTGTTTATTTAGTATATATCTGGCCTTCTTCTTGGCATAACTATACTCAGATGTGAATTTTTTGGACAAGGAGTGTTAGCTGTGGATAGTGGAGAAGACAAGCCGATTATTGAAGCCTATGTTGGTGAATATGCCAGCGGAAAGAGTGAAAACGCTGTTAATAGGGCAATTGCTCTGAAGCGTCTAGGCCGGTCTGTAACGTTGGTTGATTTAGATACAGTTGAACCGTGCTATACCATTCGTCCGATAAAAAGGGAGCTCGAAGAATCTGGAATCGATGTAGTAGCCTGGGAAACACGCGATACTATCGGACTAGGTGAAGCGGGTAATGTAATTAAAGGCTCTATGCGATGGGTGCTGCGCCGTAAGGGCAATATAATTATGGATATCGGGTATGGTGTTCATGGCGCTAAGATCTTTAATCTTATTGAAGGTGCAAATGAAAATCCGTACTTAAAGGTAATCGTGGTTATCAATATGTCCCGTCCTTTTACTTCGACAGTAGATAACATTATGGAGTATGTGGCTACCCTTGGTAGAGTGGATGCCGTGCTCAATAATACTCATTTGGCTGAAGAGACAACTGCAGAAGTTGTTCAAAATGGCGCACGTGGTGTAACAGAAGCAGCGCGACTACTTGGGCTGCCGGTGGTAGCTACATCTGCGGTCAAGGAAATTGCAGAACAAATTGGTAGTGTAGACTGCGTGGGGAATCCAGTGTGGCCGCTGGAAAGAATAATGCCCAGAACCTTTTGGTGATTAAAGTTTTAAAATGCTGATTTTTTTTATATATGTAAGCATAAAAGTGAGTAGATGAGCATACAATGGTATTTGTGGGCTAAAACCACTAAGCGGTGGAATATTTGCAGATAGTCCGGTTGATGGTATGTATATATCGTGATATTATAGTGAACGTTGTCGCTACGGTTTGCGAGAACGAAAAAAAAGATGTTGACATAGTGATTTGTATTATGTTAATATAAACAAGTTGCCGCTGCGAGCGGTGATGAAAGAAAAAAGATATTGACACGGCGAAATGATTGTGTTAATATATAAAAGCTGGTTTCGGCCGGCAAACGATGTTCCTTGAAAACTGAACAATGTAAGTAAGTAAGGTTTATGCCAGATGTGCGGTGCTTTTTTAAAGCACAAACGTTGACTGCTTTCAGCAGATCAACACCAAACAATTCTGATTTATATAGAGCCATCAAGGTTCTTCATAAATAAATTTTATGGAGAGTTTGATCCTGGCTCAGGAC
>Ga0074195_1001710_pt1 | contig 28675 bp, 21 predicted proteins | sample EPASupsiteHSE623_FD_64525 | JGI IMG/M metagenome (GOLD analysis project Ga0074195, IMG submission 64525) | Bioremediated contaminated groundwater from EPA Superfund site, New Mexico - Sample HSE6-23 | ecosystem: Environmental > Aquatic > Deep subsurface > Groundwater > Contaminated ... | reverse complement strand
ATGATGGGTTTAGTGAAAAAAATAGTTTTAGTAATCCTCTTCTTGCATGGCAGGCTTTATATAGAGGGGTTCTTCAGAATGGTGAAGAGGAGGAAGAAGGTGCTGTTTGTGGCAATGATGAGGAAGAGGAAGGTGAAGAATGTGATGATGGAAATACTGAAGATGGAGACGGATGTTCATCTGTTTGTGAAACGGAAGGTGGAGGGGGAGCTCCAATTTTGATAATATCTCCATTACCACAAAATCCACCTCGTGATCCTGATCCTGTTTCTGATCCTGATCCAGTTCCGGAAGAAGATGATGTTGAACTTGATGAACCGGTGGTTGAAGTGTGCACAGGGGATCAATGTGGGCAAGTTGATGAGCAGCAGCCTTCACAACAGGATGTAAAACAGGCCACACCTACTGGTAAGAGTCATGTTTCTACGAGTGGAGGGACGTCTTCATCTACTTCATCGTCAGTTGTTATTGTTGACCACAATGATGAGTGTAAAACGGATTCTGATTGTGGATCAAATTCTTCATGTGAGAGATCTGTGGGAGGAAGAGTATGTATGGAAAGAAAACCTATAGATTGTACTGTTACTGATGGGATTGTTGATGCAAACGGTAATACAGTTCCAGACTGTTTGGAGCCACAGATTGTGGATTCGTCTTCAGCGCAACTCCCTAAAGAAGTTGCAGATAAGGTGGTGTTTGGGTTGACTGGGGTTGTTCCGACAGTTCCTACGATAGCAAATTTGGATGGCAAAATTGTAGATCAGAATCCATTAATTTTGGTTACGTATAAGCCTGAGGTGGAAGTATCTTTGATGATAGAAAGAGCTGAGCCAACAAAAAAACTTGTTATTACAGAAGGTGTTGAATCAGATTCTACGACTGGTAAAAAAGACAATGTTGCTCTTACTGTTTTGAAAGATGTTGATGTCTCTGAGAAAGACAGAGAAATTGAAATTGGAAAAACTGTAATTGATAGAGAGTACAAAGGACAGATTGCTGTTGATAATCCTCTTCCAGAGGGGAAATATTATGCTACTTTGCTTGCAAGCGATGGAATGAAAAGTAAACGTGTTTCATTTGAAGTTGCTAATACAAATATGGAAATAGAGGAGTTAAAAGTTATAGCAATGGATAAAGATGACACGTCTGAAATTCAGCTGTTGGCTAAGCAAGTTCTACAAGTTGTAGAGTCCGTAGATGATTCAGGCCGATTTGTCGCTGATGAATATGTGTCTTATAAGAATTCACAGAATAAAGCTAAGATATATAGAATCTATGCAAAAATTAATTCACAAGATAAGGAAAGAAAAATCGCATATTTTACCTACAAAAGTACGATATTTGCTTCTGTTGCTTTGACTGACGCAAATGATCAAGGAGAATACATCGATATCCTTATTCCTGAATATGTTGCCAGAAATGAACAACATACACTTTCGGCATATTTATCTGACGCAAAAAACACAAGGCTATCCAGCAAAAAGGTTGTTCAATTTGTAATGCAATAATCCAGGTAAATTCAGAATGACAACGGTTCTCACTTATGATAATCTTTTTCAAGAGATATAACTTTTTCCTATGGTACAAGTACATTTCACAAAAGGTGGGGATGACGACAATATTATTGATTTGAGGAAGAAGGGTGGTGTTAAAAAAGTTGCTCCAAAAAAGGAGCAGGTTATTGTTGAAGATGAAGATGAAAAACCTGAGTTTAAGATTTCTCATGTCGAGGATGAAAAAGAAGAAGATAGAGAATATGTTTCTCCGGTTACTGACGATGAGATTTCTGCGTTAAAGGCTAGCGATAATGTAAAAGTGAAGTTCGATAAGTTCGTGAATCTTGTTGTTAGTAAGGCTGACGCAGAGATGATGGAGAAATACATGGATGAAGATATCATAGTCGGAACGAATCTTTTGACTGAACTTGCGAGTACTCAGAAAGAAGACAAGGAGAGCAAAAAGGTCCCGATTATGTTTATTCTCGGGATTCTTATTGGATGTGGGCTCGCATATATTTTACTTAAAATGTAGAAATAAAACTGTATGGCCAAAATAAAACTTAAGTATAAACGTGTTTTACTTAAACTTTCGGGAGAAGTATTCAAGGGTAGGCTTCCCAGTGGGATTGATGGGGATATCTTGATGGGGTTTGCAAAAGATATAAAAAAATTGCAGGTTGCTGGAGTGCAAGTTGGTATTGTTATTGGTGGCGGAAATATTTGGAGATTTCGAGACTTTAAAGATTTAAAATTGGATAGAGTTACTTCAGATACTATGGGAATGATGGCTACTGTTATGAATGCTCTCGCTCTTGAAGCGGCACTGAAACTTGTAAAAGCCGATGTGCGCGCTGTAACCAGTTTCCCTTGTGAAAAAGCTATGGAAACTTATGTCCCAAAAAGAGCACAGCACCATATGGATAAAGGTAGAATTGTTATTTTTGCTGGTGGGACCGGTAGTCCTTTCTTTACTACGGATTCTGCTGCTGCACTGAGAGCGCTGGAGATGAACTGTGATGTTTTAATGAAAGCTACAAAAGTTGACTATGTCTACGATAAAGACCCCGTGAAATTCAAAAATGCTAAGAAATACACAAAAATGAACTATCAGGAAGTTATTGAAAAAAATCTCGGAGTTATGGATTTGACTTGTGCTTCTCTATGCAAGGATGGAAAAATTCCCATGTTGGTCTTTAACTTAAATGCCAAAGATAGCCTTATGAAAGCTGTTAAGGGCGAATCTATCGGCACTATTATCAATTAACAAAAACATTTATGGCTGTTCAAGATTCTTTGAATGAAGTCGGATTGGAATTTGTGAAGGCTACAGATCACTTGAAAAGTGAATATGCAAGACTTCAGATTGGGCGTGCTAGTGCGGCTCTTGTAGAAAATGTTCCTGTTGAAGTTTATGGTTCTGCTCAACCACTTAAGGCTATTGCTACTATTTCCATACCTGACCCCAGGTCTCTTCAAATTTCTCCTTGGGATAAGAAAAATTTGGCTGCTATTGAAAAGGGTATCGTAGGAGTTGGGCTTGGACTTAACCCTGTAAATGATGGAGTTTGTGTTCGTATTAATATCCCACCTCTTACTGAGGAAAGGAGAAGAGATTTAACGAAAGTTGTTCATAGATTGGCTGAAGAGTGCAGAATTATTGTTCGAAATAAGAGACAGGATTGTAATAATCTTTTCAAAAAAATGAAAGCCGATGACGAAATTACTGAAGATGATCTTCATTCATCCGAGAAAAAATTGCAGGATAAAGTGGATGAAGTGAACAGAAAGATTGATGAGATGTCGAAAGCTAAAGAACAGGAAGTTATGACGGTCTAAAATTATGCATATTCTTCTTACTATTATAGCGTTTGTTGTAATTTTTTCTGTCTTGGTTTTGGTTCACGAGATGGGCCATTTTTTGATGGCTAAAAGGGCGAAAATCAAGGTTATGGAATTTGGATTCGGACTTCCTCCAAGGATTTGGGGAAAGAAAATAGGGGAGACAATCTATTCATTGAATTGGGTCCCTTTTGGAGGTTTTGTGAGAATGATGGGGGAAGATTCAAAAAGGGCTGATATGCTCAAAAATAAGAGAAGTTTTATTGCCCAAAGTGCCAGGACCAGGTTTCTTGTTTTAGTCGCTGGTGTGACTATGAATTTTATTTTGGCGTGGGTTCTTCTTACCGCCGGCTATACTGTTGGAATGCAGCCACTGCTTTTGCCCAGTGATGTTCTAAATGCTGTTGATAGTGGACAAGTTGTTATGAAAGAAGGGCTTACGGTAAAGGAAATCTTGCCTTCCACTATTTCAGAGAAATTAGGGGTTAAGGTTGGAGACGTTCTGTATTCCGTAGATGGGAAAATTGTCGGTGATGAAAATTTTGCCAAGTTATTTGTATCTCCTGAGGGAACTTATAGGTTTGTTAGAGACGGGAAATTTGTTGACTATGTTGTGTCTAAGTCGGATGTGCCTTTGAATTATAAACCGGAAAATTTTGGTGTGAAATTCTATGATATTGTTCCTTTTCCTGTAGTGAACGTTGTCAATTTGGCTGATAACTCTAATGCTTATTTAGCCGGTCTTAGGAATGGTGATTCTATTCTGAAAATGAATGGGGCTCGAACGTATGATACCAATCAATTTTATAATAAACTCGGAGCTAGTGAACGCGTAGATATGGAAGTTTACAGAGATGGCATGATTTATCAGATTGGATTTGACACTGAAGTTTTAAAAAAGGTTATAATTTCCGATGTGTTGTCGGATACTCCTGCCGCTAAGGCTAAACTTTTGCCAGGTGACATTATTTTGTCTGTGAATGGTGAGAAGAAATTTCATCCTGAAGATGTTATTTCCTATGTTAAAGCGAATTTGCACAAGACCCTGACGTTTCTTATTGAGAGGGACGGTAAAACTATTTTCTATTATATAAAACCAAATTCTGAGGGCAGAATAGGGGTTTTACTTTCTCCGCTCGACATATATGGGAAGGGGCAAGTTATTGGTGTATATAATGCTGTTTTGAACTCGTCCATTATCGAAATAAAGGACGATAAATATCCGATTCATATATCTGCATATAAGTCTTTTTACGAGATGGTTAGGTTGTCTAAATTGACCGCTACGATGTTTATGGATTTCGTAGTGAATCTTGTAAAGACTCGCACTGTTGCTGAGGATGTGGCAGGTCCTGTTGGTATTGCCACCATGACATCCGTTTTTGTAAGCGAAGGGTTAGTTTCTCTTCTCAGATTTATGGCTCTTCTTTCTCTTAGTTTAGCGGTTATTAATATTCTACCTCTGCCCGCTCTTGATGGTGGACGTATTATTTTTGTCTTATTTGAGCTGATTTTTGCACGGAGGTTTAATCAGAAATTAGAAGCGATTATTCATACTATCGGATATTGTCTAATACTACTTTTGATATTAGCCGTTACCTATAGCGATATAGAGAAGATTGTTCTTTCATGGTAGAAATTTTTTACAACATCGACTTGTGTAAAATAAGCCAAGTTTTTTGATGGCGAAATTTTGTTCTTGCTAGGTTTGTCAAATTTGTATTATTGGATGATTTACAGAATGACGGAATATAGTGGCGCATGTGTTTTTTTACTAACCATAGTGGTTCTGGGTAGTTAAATGACTATATCTAGTGTGTATGGTTTTGGCTAATAAAGGCCTTGAGAAGGTAGTTGGAAATGATTATATTGTAGGCCCTACAAAAGTTTTATGGGCAAATTTAAGACTTTTGGGGACAGGCTTAGTCGGGTTGAATCGGGCATATTTTTTTACAGTTTTTATCCTATGGAAAACAGGGACCTATGGATATCTATTTTAGATAGATTAAAACCAACAATATCAAAACCTCATTTCTTAACTTGGTTTCAGTACACTACGATTTTAAAGATTGAAGGAGACACCGTCACGGTAGGAGTTCCTAGCGTATATGCTCATGACTGGCTTAAGAACAAGTTTTCCGTAAAGATTTTACAGGCTATCAAGGAACAGCTTCCTGAAATTTTGAATGTTTCTTATGAAATGAATAGCAATTTACCTCATGAAAAGTCTTGGGGTGCTGTTGATGTTAAGGAATTGGTTAGAGAGGAAGAAAAGAAGGTTCGAAAGGTTCGTAATGCGAACGAAGTTAGAGTACATAGAGGGTTTCAGGCTGAGGTTACCAGCCAGATGCTGAATACTAGATATACTCTAAATAATTTCGTAGTTGGTATGGATAATAGGCTTCCGCACGCGGCGGCTATGGCTGTCTCCAATATGCCTGGTGGAATCTATAATCCTCTTTATGTTTATGGAAAGGTTGGAATAGGAAAAACTCATTTGCTTCAAGCTATTGGAAATGAAATCATGAAATATTATCCTGAGAAAGTTATAAAGTATGTTACTGCTGAGAGGTTTGTTACAGAGGTAGTGGAGGCGATAGGGAAGAGGTATATGCAGAAATTTAAGGATCAATATAGAAATGTAGATTGTTTTCTTGTGGATGATGTTCAGTTTTTTGCTAGAAAAGATTCTTCTCAACAAGAATTTTTTCATACTTTCAATGAGTTGTATCAGGGGAATAAGCAGATAGTTATCACTTCCGACAGAGCTCCTTCTGAGCTTGATGACTTGGACGAGAGACTAAAAAGCCGTTTTGGGATGGGAATGGTTGTGGAGTTGCTTATGCCAGATTTTGAGACAAAAGTTGCTATTTTACAGCAGAAATGTCGTGAAAATCAGGTGATTGTTGATCCTGGAGTCTTAGAATTTATTGCGATGAATGTGACTTCTAGTGTTCGGTCTTTGGAAGGTGTTCTTAAGCAAGTTATAGCAGAATGCCAGTTGTTTGATCGTGTTCCTACTATAAAAACCGTTGCTGAAATTATTAAAAGAATGGATAAGGCTCACCATATTATCGGATTTGATGTTGAAGCTAAGGGAGCAGACGCTTATATCAGAACTGCGGACGATGTGATCAATTTGGTCTCCCAATACTACAACGTTTCAAAAAATGAGTTAATGGGGAGTAACAGACATATGGAAATAAGTCAGCCAAGGCAGGTATGTATGTACCTTATAAAGCAGGAACTGAATGAATCTTACGAGAGAATCGGATCTGTGTTCGGTGGCAGAAATCATACGACCGTTATGCATGCATGTACCAAAATTGCTGAAGATCTAAAGAAAAATGTTAGATTGGTTAGAGATATAAATGTTATTAAGAAAGAGATGGGGATGTAAAAAGTCTTCTAAAATTGAAAATGTTCTTTTCATTTTGACGTCTGATGGTTTAATATTGCGGTATATATATTTTAATAAGTATTTTTATGTACCCTAATAATAGAAGTAGGAGTTCTCAGAAATTTAATGCTATGGATTATGTTATGCCATTTTTGATTATTCTATGTATAGGAATAATCATTATTTTGGCATACAACTTGTATAATGCGTTCACGGGAGCTGATGTCAAAAAAAGTGCTTATCTCCATATTCTTTCAGGTAGTGCAAAGATGAAAACATGGGGAACGAATGACTTTTTCAGCATTACTTCCGATCCTGTTATAATGCAGGGAGATGAAGTCCAGAGCAGCAGTGACGGAAAGTTTATTGTGGAATTCTTTGATGGAACTCTTCTTCGTATGGATGGAAATACCTCTCTTGTATTTACATCTATAGATAGCGGTAGTGATCCGGCTATTACTCTCCAACTTGGATCCGGAAAAATTTGGGTAAACAAAGTTTATAGAGATACGGCTAAAACTCTTGTTACTATTAACACTAAGAGTTTGGGAGTTGTTTCTAGTAAGGGAAATATATTTGAAGTTGAAAATGTTGGAACTGATGAAGTTGTTAGAGTATTCAGTGGCGACGGCAAGGATATTGATATAAACGTGATGGATAAAGATGGTAAAAAAGTTGTTGAAACGGATACTCTTGGTGTCGGACAAGAAATTTTCATTACTCCTGCTGCACTTGAGAAATATTGGGCTTACCAGAGTCCTAGTGTCATCAATGCTATTTCTGATGAATTCAAAGCTACAGATTTTTATCTTTGGAATGAATATGAAGATAAGTCTCCTACGAAATTTGAGAAGTCTATGGATGGTGATAAGTTTATAAAAGTTGAGCCACAGGTCGTTCCTGTTACTACAGAAGGTGACGTTTCTGCTGAAGTGGTGCCTGCTGATGGGACTACTCCTACAGATACAAAAACTCCTGATGTTGCTGCAAAAACTGATGGTACTGTAACTCCTAAAGATGTAACGGCTACTGCGCAGGATCCAAAGTTGGCTGTGCCAAAACTTGCTGCTCCTACACTTCTTTCCGTTGGTGGGATAACTAAACCTGGTGCTGATGGAAGGTATGTTGTTTCTGCAAACCCTGCGATTTTAAAAGGAGAAGTTCCTACCGGAACGGTGAAAGTCACTGTGAATGATTTCGAGTTAAAGAAATTTCAGGCTGGCACGAAGTCATGGACTTATTATGCGAATGCTGATTATGGATTTATGAAAGAAGGAGAGAATATCTATCAAGTTTATGCAATTGACGATAAAGGGAATAAGAGTGAGGTTTTGACATTCAAGGTTGTTTACACAAAATCCACTACTCCTCCTCCTTCTGTAGATACTACGCCACCTGCAGCAACTCAGCCGGCTACACCTGCTACTACGCCTTAATGTTATAGGTATTTTGCTCTGTTGTTATTGTGCTCTTCGTTTGTTTTGGAGAAGATTGCTTTTCCGTTTTTGTCTGTGAGGTAATACCAGTATGCTGAGTCTTTTGGATACATGGCTGCTTTGATGCTCTCTATGCTTGGATTGCATATCGGTCCAGGAGGTAACCCTTTTGATTTTCGTGTGTTGTAAGGAGAGTCTATATTTAAGTCTTCCGAGGTTATTTTTCTATCTTCTGTGATGTATAAAAGAGTTGCGTCTGCTCCCAATAACCATTCATTTTCTAGACGTTTCCACAGGATGCCGGAAACAATGCTTCTATTTTCTTCTCCGTACACTTCATTTTCGATTATAGAAGCCATAGTTATGATTTCGTTTATTGTGTGTTTTTTTATCAATGGTTGCAGGTCTTTGAATTTGTTTTCGAAGTTATCCATTGCAGGATATATGAGTTTGTTTGGTTTAAAATCCGCTGGATTCAGGAAATAGGTGTCTGGATATACGTATCCTTCTATTGGATACTCTAGTTTGCTTAAAGTCTCTCTATCTAAGAAAGTGTAGTATTCCCATCCGGTGAAGTTTTTTGCCGCTTCCAGGAATTCTCCTTCAGTTATTAGTTCCAGTTCAACCAATTTCTTGTCTATGTCTCTTAATGATAGGCCTTCTTGGATTGTTAGCACTACTTCCGCATTTTTTGGATCTATTATCGTGTTTGAAATGTCTATGATATTCATAGCTTTACTTAGATAAAATCGGCCAGAAATGATGGCTGTATCCATATCATTTAGTTTTACGTACACGTAGAAAACGTATGGGCTATTTATCAATCCTTTTTCTTTTAATTTATCGCCGATTTCTTTTACGGATTCACCTTTTTTAATTAAGAGGGAAATCTTTTCTGTGCTCAAAGGATCTATTGGAGTTTTTATGATCAGAGAGTATTCATAATATGTAGAAATAATGATAATTATTCCTATCGGAATGAATAGCAGTAACGATTTTCTACTTTCTTGAATAAACTGTTTGAAGAATGAAAACATGTTAAAAAGTGGTTTATTGTCCTAATCCTGGGAATCCTTTGTCTCCCATAACTTGTTTCATCAGTTCGGCTCCTATTTGTTGTGATTTTTTTACTGCCTTGTTGAAGCAACTTTCTAAAGTTTTTTCCAATTTCTTTTTGTCTGTCATCGCTTCATCTGAAATTACTATTTGTACTACTTCTTGCTCACCGTTTATTACAACTTTTACGCCGTCTTGTTCTGCTTCTATGTGTGTGTGTGAAAGTTTCTTTTTAATTTCACGAGCTTGTTTTTGTAGGGTATATAGCTCTTTTGCTTTTTCGAACATAATTTTTTAGTTAAATTGCGCATTTGATTTTAGCAGCGGACTTAAAATTTAACAATAGAAGGCTGTTTTTTGGCCAAATTTTGTGTAAGTGTACCCTTTTTCCGTAATTTTCTATTGCCTAAAGAAATTATTTCGTTTAAACTCATGCCCGCTTGAACATTTTAGCAGGTATTTATATGGAAAAAGTAATATTAGAAGTCACAACTAGAAAACAAGAATCTAAGGCTAAAGACCTTGTTTCTGAAAATATTGTTCCTCTAGAGTATTATGGTAAAGGGGTACAAAATCTTTCTTTGCAAGCTCCTTATAAGGTATTCCGTCAGGCTTTCAAAGCAGCCGGTGGAAATACAATTATTGAGCTTGTTATTGATGGTAAAGATAAAAAAACTGTTCTTATTCACGATATCCAATATGATCCAATGTCTGACAGGGTTAAACACGTTGATCTTATCAATGTAAAGATGGACGAAGAGATCAAGACTCATATTCCTCTACGTTTCACTGGTATTGCTCCAGCTGTAAAGGAACTTGGTGGAGTTTTGACTCCGTTGATTGATGAAATTGAGGTTAAATGTTTACCTGCGGCTTTGGTTGCTGATATTGAAGTTTCTATTACAACTTTGGTTGATTTCCATAGCATCATTCACGTTAAAGACTTAAATATTCCAAGTGGAATCACTGTCTTAACTCATCTTGAGGATGCGGTAATCACTGTTTCTGCTCCAAGAGAGGAGAAAGAAGAAACTCCGGTTGTTGCGGCAGAGGCTACTACTCCTGAGGCTGGTGCAGCACCTGCAGCGGGAGCTACTCCAGCAGCACCAAAAGCTTAAAAGTATAGTTATCCTAGACATTTTTTTAAGGTAGGGTTATTTTATTGATGGTTTTAAAGTTTCCCATGAAAAATAAAGTTGTTTTGTTGGTAGCTGTCGTTCTGATTTTGGTTTTTTCAGCTGTTGTTTATGCGGTTTTGCCGAATTTGTTGGTTAGAATTGCTACTGTTGAAATCACTTATGATAGCACTCAGGCTAAGGAAACGATTGTTCTTACTCCTGATTACTATACTAGAACACTTAGTGTTTCTTATAAGAATCCTGGAGTTGAGAAAAAGTCTATTGGAGTGATTGGTGATGATTTTTATGACAGAATGGAGAACATTCTGAAAACTGTTAGAGGAAAGGGGAGTTCATCTTGTGAGGGGCTAGAAAGTTATCACGTGGCTATTGCGTATTCTAAGCAGAACTGGGGTATTCAGAATGAGAATATTTGCGTAAATACTGAGCATTTCTCTCTTTTGAATGAGTTTTATAAAAACGTTGTGGATTTATTTAGTCACGACGTATATTAGTTTTTAACTTAAATAAATTATGCAAATGAGTAAAGATTCTTTGGTCAGTGAAATAAAGGACGCTATTAGTATTATTAAGCTGGATAAGCCAAAAATGACTGAAGTGTCAAAGAGATTACATGCTACGAAGATGGCTGTGATTTTTTTGGCTGTACCTTTTGTTGTTAGTTTAATTTTTGCGATTTTATCTTTTCCATCCGGTTTTTCTTCTATTTTTAGCGGTTTCTTCTTATGGCCAATATTTATTCCTATTGTTTCGATTGTGGCTATGATTTTCGTAATGAGCGTTGTGGCTAGAAAGTTTTTTAAGGGAGTGGGGAATGATGTGGAATTTTTTAGAACACTATCTTATCCTGCTGCAGCAATATTGTCTTTGGATATGATTCCGTTTTTATTAATGTTGCTTATTGGTTTTAATGCCTATTCATTGGCTAATTTAATTAATATTTGTGCCATGGCATGGACTCTTGTTGTTGGATATAATTTCTTGCCAGAATCTCATAAAGTTAATCAGCAGAATTTGATTTTAATTCTTGTAATAGGTGGTTTGTCGTATTTTGTTATTGGCTATTTGCTTGGGGCTGTCCTTATGCCAGGTACATACAGGATTATATAAAAACCTTTGTAGGTTGTTTTTGATGGAGTTTCTGTGTTTTCGGCCTTTTTATGAGCCAAAGTTTGTGGTATAATATATTGAATTATATATTAAGTTTTTATGGCTGACCAAGTTGCTCAAAACGGGAGAGATGATTCCAAAAATCCTTTGGATGAGAAGAAAGAACAGGAGAAAGCTCCTGTGAATAAGAACGAGATCATTTATGAGAATAAAATTGGCGAACGCGAAAAAAAAACTGAATCCAAGGGAGAGAGGAATAATTTGAAGAAAGACATTAAAAAACCCGAACAGCATAAAAATCAGCATCAGCCTCAACATCATTCGAAACTGCCACAGCAGCCACAAAATACTCAGGAACAGGCTAAGCCTCAAGAATCACAAGTTAAACAGGAGTCTCCTAATGTTGTTCCTATAAATCCATTTGCTAGGCCTGAATGGAAACCTGAGAGCAAAGATGGACTTAAAGTTGGAGAGAAAACTGAGACTAACAAATCTGAGTTTAAAACTGAACCAGGGATTGTATCGAAACAAGAATCGCAAAAACCTCGGGAGAACGTCAAACCTCGAGAGAAGTTAAACCCTCAAGATAGGGTGAAACCTCAAGAGAACACGAAACCGAAACAAGAATCGCATAAAATTGAAGATAAGCATGTTCCTATAAATCCATTTGTTAAGCCGGAACCAGTTTCTCCAATGCAGCAACAGTCTCAATCTCGGTCGCAACAGCCGAAATTTGAGCGAAAACATGAATCACAGAAACCACAAGAGACCATAAAACCTCAGGAGGCTATAAAGTCTCAGGAGAATATAAAGCCTCAAGAGTCACAAAAAATCGAATATAAGAAAGAAGATTTTGCTAAAGTTCCAGCTGCTTCAAATGTCCCAATAAATCCTTTCGCTAGGCCGGAACCAGTTTCTCCAATGCAGCAGCAGTCTCAATCGCAGTCGCAACAGCCGAAATCTGAGCGAAAACATGAATCACAGAAATCACAAGAGACCATAAAACCTCAGGAGGCTATAAAGTCTCAGGAGTCACATAAAATCGAAGATAAGCACGTTCCAATAAATCCGTTTGCTAGGCCGGAACCAGTTTCTCAGATACCTCCGCAGGTGCAGCAACAACCTCAATCAAAACCGGATCAAAAACAGGAGGATAAGCCGGAACCAATAAAATCTGAACCAATAAAATCTGAGCCTAAAGTTGAGCCCTCTTTGCCTCCCCAACATGAAAATAAAAGAGAGGAAAATCTTCCTCCTCAGTCTCCTTTTGCCAAGGAGAGCGGTGAGTCAAAAGTTATAAATCCGTTTGAAAAACAAGATACGACTAAAAAAGCTTTTGTTGATGCAAAGGCTGTAGCTGAACAAAAACATGCTCCTAATCCTTTTGAGCAGGACAAAAAAGAAGCTATAAAGGTTGAAGTTATTGATGGTGGTGCAAAGAAACATTCTATGCCTGCTTCTCCGACCGTGAGTGCAGGAAAAGTAGAGCCGGTTGCCACCCCTTCTCCAGTTGTACCGGATAATTTTAGATCTGAATTTTGGGATATCCTGGAACAAGCTGGAATTACAAAAGGTAAACTTATAGCTTTTGCTGTTGTGGTAGTACTTGGAATATTAGTTCTTCTATTCTTTGTGCTTGGATGGTACAAATCTTTTGAATTTGGATTCTCTATAGAAGATAAACAGAATGATAATCAACAGGTTGTTGTTACAGACACTCCTGATGAAATCGATAAAATTCCTGTAGCTAATTCTAAGGCATATGGACTTATTTCCTCGTATATTTTTGGAGTAGAATATGGGAAATTGCTACCTGATGATCAACTTTTTCCTATAGGAGCATATGGTAGAGAAGATTCTATTCTTGCCAGTCTTGAACTTGGTGGGGCTCGAGATGCCCAGAAAATTAAATTCGTTTATTATGCGTCTTTGCTAAGGAAAATGCAGAATGTTTTTGAAGTGGATATATATACTCTTTTGAATCAATCTACAGATAGAGCGGCGACTTTGAATCAATATCTTTTAGATTTTAATGCTGTAATTAGTGAAGGAATGATTGCTTATAGTGAGATCGATCAGCAGGCTAGTATTTGGTTTGCAGAGTATGATCAAGTTCTTAAAAATCAACAAAGCATTGAGTCTCAGTTTTTTAATTCTTTGAATAATTTAACTGGAGAAAGTGCTTATCAGTCTCTTGGTGATTTTATCAAATTTTCGCAACAGGCTGTGGAAATCAGGGGCTATGCAAATGCTTATAAATCTTTGAGGCTTATGTTTATAAATTCTTTGAACGTTCTTCGTCCTAGATATAGTGATGTTTATTATAATAGAGAAGCTCTGACTAAAGGTGTAAAGGTTATAGATATTCCTGGCTCTGACATCAATGCTATTATTAGGGCATCGCAATAATTTCCTGTACTAATTGGCCTCTGTTTGCTAATATTTTAAGTGGCTTTATTAGGCATATGGACGAAATTTTGCAGAAAATAAGTTCTTATAACGAGTCTTTTGATCATGATAAGATTGAGAAAGCCTTTAGTATTTTGAAAAATCCTGAAATTTGTGATGACGATAGGAGGGAGCATTCACTTAGGGCTTGCAAGCTACTTCTTCCTTTTAACGTAGACCAAAGTACCCTTCTGGTTGCGCTTTTGCACAACGTATATTCCAATGGCTTTATCAAAGAAGCGGAGGTTAGGGAATATTTTGGACACGATGTAGCCAATATGTTGGTACATGTTTCGAGTCTCGAGATTTTGCGCTATAAGGAAAATGACAAATCTACTCAGCTTGAAGCTCTTAGAAAAATGTTTCTATCCATGGCCAAGGATTTCAGGGTTGTATTGGTTCGTTTGGCTTGTAGGCTTGATAGATTGCAACACCTTGATGAGTTTTTAAAGAAGGAAAATGACAAGATTTTGTTCGCTGAAGAAACTTTTGATGTGTATGTCCCAGTAGCTTCTAGGCTTGGTATTTATAGAATGAAAATGGAGTTGGAGGATTTGTGTTTCAAGTATATGAACCCCGAAGAATATAAGAAAGTTTACGATCAGTTGGAAAAACTTGGAGAGAAAAGAAATGCATTTATCGCTGAGATCAGAGATGTTTTGCATAAGTTTTTGGTCAAAAGAGGAGTAAAAGCTGAGGTATCTGGTAGAGTGAAAAGTACCTACAGTATATATAAAAAAATGCAGAAAAAGGGGGTTAGTTCTCTTGATGGGTTGTATGATATTTTTGCAATTAGAATTATTTTACCTTCTGAATTTGACGAGAAGGGCAATGAACAGGTTGGTAATTTGTATGCTACTCTTGGGCTTATCCACAGCAGCTGGAAGTCTATTTCAAAGAAGTTTAAGGACTATGTTGCTGTTCCAAAATCCAACGGATATAGAAGTTTGCATACTGTTGTTTTGGGATTGGTAAGTGAAGTTGATAGGCCCATCGAAATTCAAATTAGAACTGCAACTATGCATAGAGAGGCTGAATATGGACTAGCTTCTCATTGGCTTTATAAACAATATAAAGGAAATAAGACTAGCGAAGATATGTTGAAGTACCAGATTGAATGGATTAAGGGTCTTGAGAGGGTGCACGAAGATTTAACTGCTGAGTTAAGAGTTATTCGGGAAGTTGAGGTGGATATTTTTAAAGATCGTATTTTCGTTTTGACGCCAAAGGGAGAGGTGAAGGATTTGCCTATCGGATCTACTTGTTTGGATTTTGCATATAGTGTTCATACCGATGTTGGAAATAAATGTGTTCTTGCAAAGGTAAATGGAAATGCTGTTCCTTTAAATTATGAGCTTAGAAATAGTGACGTTGTCGAAATTCTAACTAAAAACGATTCTGTCCCTAAGTTGCAATGGTTGTCGATGGTGAAGACTCCTTTGGCTGAAAAAAGGATAAAAAATTGGTTTAGTAAGCTTCATACTGAGAATTATATTAAAGAAGGAAGATTGCTTGTTAACAAGCAGCTTGAGAAGCTTAAACGACCTTCTTTGGACCAAAATTATTCTATTTTCAGATATTATGGTGGGCGTAGACTCAATTTGGCGCAGAGGGAATCTCTGTTAGAGGAAATTGGTAGGGGACACAAGTTGGCTTCTGATGCTGTAAGAAAAGTTTTTTCTTATGAAAATGTTTTGTCTGGTGTTAAGGCTGTTCAGGAAGAAGCAAAAGTGAATAGATCATCTTTCAAAGAATTACTTGAGATGGATGCCGATAAAAAAGTATTGGTTGGTGGCGAGGATGCCCTTCCTGTGAAATTTGGAAAGTGTTGTAGTCCGAAATTTGGAGATAAAATTTTGGCTTATGTAACTAGAGGCAATAGTGTAACCATTCATAAAATGGCTTGTACTCTATTGGATGGTTTAAATAAAAAAAGGGTTATGCATGCGAGTTGGAGAGGTATGGATGAGCCTGTTGGGGAGGAATATCATAAAATTAAAATAGTTGTTATTGCTATTTCCAGAATTGGTTTGCTTCGCGATGTTACTGCTGTTATTTCGTCTTTTAATGTAGATATCCTTGATCTTCGTTTGGAGCCGGATGGTGAAAGAACAAAGAATCATATGGTCCTTAATACCAATAGTTTGTCGAAAATTGATTTGCTTATAAATAAGATTAAAAAAATCTCAAATATAATTGATGTGGTTAGAGAAGATTAAGGGATTTTATGGATTTTTCCGTGATGTTTTCTAGTACCGAGTGAAGATAGTTGTGTATTTGGTCTTTTTCCTCTTTTGTTAGGGCTATTTTTTCTATTTCCGTTAAGGTTTTAGTTGTCAGGAAATTTAGAAATTTAAGGTATTTTTCTGCAATTGGAATATCTGAATCTTTGTAATCAGGTAGTAGTCCTGATTTATCCAGGAATTTTATTATGTATGCTATTGCTATGAGTTTTGGTTTCTTGGAATGAGCTAAGTGGCTGATTGTTTTTTTAATCAGTTTTAAAAGGTTATCTAAAGTTTGGTGTTCTTGGAGGACTGTATTTGTTATTTCCGCTATCAGTAGAGCTGCGGATAGTGCTTCGAGATTTTCTCTGGTTTTTCGGAAATTCTCGTCTGTTGAAACTTCTGTGATGATGATGTTGTTTGGAGCTAGGTATAGTGAAATCGTGCATACGTTCAGAGTTTCCAGGTGACCGACGAACTTACTTGTAATTTTTTGTGCGCCTTTTGCTATGGCTTTTATCTTTCCGAGTTCTTCACTGTAAAGAAAGATGAGCTTGTCTTGCTCCTTTAGGTTTTTGTGTCCGAGAATTATGCACTGTGTGTTTAAGCTTTTCATGGAAGGTTTTAAAGCTCTTTTTTGTATAGATGTTCGTGAATTAGGATCATGCTACTTATGATACTTAATGTGATTGTCATTACCAATTCTCCTAGGAAAATTTTGTAGAATTTGATATTTGTGTAGTAGCCCAGAAGGTTTGCGTTTTCGATATTCAAATTTTGAGAAATGAAATACAGAAGTACGAAACTAACCATTGTAGCTAGCACTCCATATATCACACTCTCCACTATGAAAGGTAGCTGTATGAACCAAAATGGTGCACCCACCAGTTTCATAACTGCGATTTCTTTTTTTCTGGTGAATATGGTTATTTGAAGTGCGTTTATTATTATCAACGATCCCCCTATTACAAATGTTATGATCAGCCAAAATATTACTTGGTGAGTGAAATTGTTTACTCTTATGAGGTTTTTGGAGACGCTATTTAGTATTGAGTTTTCCTCTGAATCACTTCCGCTTGTTATGCTTGAAAGATACGTTTTGTATAAAGGTTGGTTCAAGAAATCGGATATAGTCTGATGATATTTTGGTTCAGACGTGACTATTGCCAAGCTTGCAGGTAGAGGATTTCCCAGATTGTATTTTTCGAAAGCTCCGACCAGGTCTGGGTGAGTCGCGGCCATATCTTTTAATGCTTCTTCTTTGGAGGTTAGTGTTACGTCTGTTATTCCTTCGAGTTTTTTTATATCATTTATTATTTCTTGTGTTCTGTTTGCGGAAGTATCGTCTTTAACGTATACGACTAAATCTACTTTCTTATTTAGACTTGTTAGTGCGTCTTTTGCTACAAAATTAATTGCCAGGATAATATTGAAGATAAATATAATTATACCAATTACGAAAACAGTAATGAAAGATAGCACGCTGTTTCTCCATGTATTTTTAAACCCAAGTTTTATTGCTTCAGAAAAGAGGTGGCGGGATGAGGTTTTTGTTTCCATTTTTTTATTTGGAGTTTATATTAGACTCTCTACTTTTGCTGCTTCTTCTAATATTTTGTTTTCTGCTTCTTCGTTTGCTTTATCGCGAAGCAGTGATGATTTGTATATGTCTGGTCTATATGGTTTTAATCTTACTATTTCTGCATCCAGTTTAATATCTAAAAGTAATTTTTTTAAGTTAAAAGTGAATGCGAATTGGTCGTATCCTAATGCTATAACGTCTGGTCTGTATATTTTAAGAGCTTTCAGCCTGTCTTTGCTGTCTCCAAGTATTACCTTTTCCGCCCATCCTGTGGATTTTAGGTTTTCTAGACGTTCTTTTTCGTTATGGTCAGGGGAAAATCCTTTGATTGTTCGTACCGTTTTGTCTCTTGCGATTATAGCCAAAATTTCATCTCCAAGTTTTCTGGATTGAGTGAATAAATTCTCATGTCCTGCATGCAGGTAGTCGAATGTTCCGAAGACCATTACTAATTTTTTCTTGTACGGATCGCTCATGCTTTAAGAGTAGGTAAGAATAGGTTTATGAATAGCAGCCCTGCTAGCATCAAAACTGTGATGCTAATGAAAACTATGTTCATTATTTTATGAGATCCTTCAGGATTCTCTACGCTTAGGCGTATGGATGAGAATCCGTATATGATTCCAGTGATTATGAATGGAATATCCATAACTCTGTTTACAATGAACGCTTCTTTAAGGTAGAGATTGTTGATTATCATTGCAGTTGAGCCTAAATGAAGGACTCCCGTGACAATGAAAAATAACAATGCTACTTTTTTGATGTTCTGGATAGTTTTCATAGTGGTTGAATTATATCCGATTTCGATTCTTTTTCAAGGATTTGAGCTTTCTTGCATTTTTGAGGTAAGAATTGTAGACTTACCCCGTGTAAAAAACTAAATATGTTAAGTGAAGAAAATGTTAGGCATGTGGCGAAATTGGCTCGTATGGCTCTTACAGACGAGGAGGTGAAGAAGTTCACTACCCAACTTTCCGGTGTATTTGAGTATATGGATATTTTGAATGAAGTTGATGTTTCAAAAGTGAAGGAAACAAGCCAGGTTACAGGGCTTTCTAATGTGATGGAAAAGGATGAGCTTGTGCCTTCTCAGAGCACTCGTGAAGAACTTACAGGTTGTAGTGAACTACCAATTGATAGCAAACAGGTGAGAGTTTTGAATATTATTAAATAATCAGATTCTCCCATTCGGGAGCAAGCCCGCTTTCACCCTTTCGGGTACAAGCGCAGGAATGACAGAGGAAATCGTAATGACACTTTTATATGGCGGATTTGGAAAAATTAAGTATAGGAGAAGCAGCGAAAGGACTTCGAGAGAAGAAATTTTCCAGCGAGGAGCTTACGGATGCCTGTTTTTCTGTGATAAAGAGAAAAAATAAGGATCTAAATGTTTTTATAACTCTGGATGAGGAAAATGCTCATAAAACTGCGAAAGAAGTTGATCAAAAGTTAGCGAAAGGCGAAAGCTTACCTGTGCTTGCCGGAATTCCAGCTTCTATAAAAGATTTATTAAATACAAAAGGTGTAAAAACAACGTGTGCATCGCCGATTTTGAAAGACTTTATTCCTCCTTATGATGCGACTGTCGTGGAAAAATTGAAGGCGAATCACATGGTTATGCTTGGTAAGACAAATTTGGATGAGTTTGCCTGTGGAGGATCCACTGAACACAGTTGTTTTGGAGTTACAAAAAATCCTTATGATCTTACAAGAGTTGCTGGTGGAAGTAGTGGTGGAAGTGCCGCGGCCGTAGCTTCCAATATGAGTTTTTATTCCATTGGAACCGACACCGGTGGATCTATTCGATTACCTGCATCTTTTTGTGGAGTCTATGGAATGAAAGTTACGTATGGGCGAGTTAGTCGTTATGGAGTTACTGCTATGGCATCAAGTTGGGATACTGTTGGATCTTTTGCTAGAAGTGTAGAGGATATTTCTTATGTTTTGCAGGCGATTGCGGGGAGAGATAGGAGAGATTCCACAACTCCTGATAAAGAAGTCCCTGACTATTCTTCATTTTTAGGAAAAGATGTTAAAGGTCTAAAAATTGGCTTGCCGAAGGAGTATTTTGGAGAAGGAGTCGAAAAAGAAACTGTGGATACTGTAAAAGCAGCGGTGGCGAAACTTGAAAAGGCTGGGGCAAAGGTTATTGAAGTTTCTTTGCCTTATACGAAATATGCGGTAGCTGTTTATTATATTACGATGCCTGCCGAACTTTCTGCAAATTTGGAAAGATTTGATGGGATTCGTTATGGCAAGTCTGCGAAAGATGCAGACAATCTGATAGATTTTTATTTTAAGGCTAGGGGAGCGGGGTTTGGAGATGAAATAAAGAGACGTATTATGATTGGAACTTATGTGCTTTCTGCCGGATATTATGATGCTTATTACAAGAGGGCTCAAAAAGTTCGTACGCTTATTATTGAAGATTTTAATAAGGCTTTTGAAAAGGTGGATGTTTTGATTGCGCCTATATCTCCATTTCCGGCGTTTAAAATTGGAGAACTTTTGGATGATCCTCTTGCGATGTATATGGCGGATGCTTTGACTATTCCGATAAATGCTGCTGGTGTGCCAAGTTTGGCTTGTCCATGCGGAATGTCAAAAGGCGGATTGCCTATAGGGATGCAGATAATCGCTCCGCAGTTTGAGGAGGGAAGGATACTTAAAGTGGCGAGTGCGTTTGAGAAGCTTTAAAACAGAGATAGGTTTGCTTTTGTGTTTTTAGGCGTTTTCTCTGTTACTGGATTTTCGGCTTTTGCGGATTTTATTATCTCATCTTTCGTAATTGGCTTAAGCAGTTTTGTTTTTACGTGTTCGATAGTATCCGCGTATTGCCAGCACATGTTAAAAATTGCGCGTTGGGAATTTGCTATTTCGGTGCTTTCGATGATCATCCCGATTAGTTCGTCTGCGAATGAAATGATTGCCACTTTGTCGTCGTAGATGTTTATTTCGTTTGTGAAATTGAATATTTCTTTCGGAAGCAGATGCATTTCACGATAGTATTTTTTGTCTTCGGATTTTACTTTTTCTCCTTCTTCGTCCTTTAGACATATTCCGCGAAGGTGGATTTTCTTTGAGGCTCTTTTTGCGACGTAGTCTTTGTCGTATGTTGGCCAGCTTTTGCGGATTTCTTGTGAGTTTGAATAGTTCAAGATTTCGGTTTTTGCGGTCAATGTGTCGGTGTAAATTTCTTTTATGCCTTCTATCCCTTCGAAATACTTTATGCGTGGATGACTTGTCACTCCTGAGATTCTTTTGAAATCTGGAAGTGAACGACGAAGGTCGTTTGTTCTCTTTTCGAATCTTTCTAAAAGTAATTCCGGATTGATAGCGTTGAAGTACTTGATCTTCTGTTTTGTGTAAAAACTTACCATGCCTTTTTCTTTCAATTTCTCAAGGATATCGTAGGTGGTAACTCGGTTGATTTTTGCGTTCTTTGCGATCACGGAAACAGGGGAATTGTTCTTTTCCAGGCAGGCAAGATAAACCTTTGATTCCTTTTCTGTTAAGCCAATATTTGTAAGGATGCTGAGTAAAGAAGTGTCCATGTTTATGTTTTAGTTGTAGAAAATTTCAACGGATTTGATTATCGTGGAAAATATATCGTAAGTAAAGTATAAATTTTCCTTTCTCGCTCAGCTTTTCGCTTACACTGAAAAAAGCTAAAAGATCAAAAACTTGCTTCGCTTCGGACAGTTTGATCTTTTTAACGCTTTTTTCAGTACGCTCAAAATTCGCTCGAAATCAAAATTCATACTTTACTTATGTTTTTTCCGGTACGCTCAAAACTCACTCGGAATAAAAATTTTATACTTTACTTAATGTCTTTTTCTGGTTTGTTCGAAATTCGCTTGAAGAAAATTTCATTATTTACAGCACTCTATAATCAGTTTTTCGATGGCCAATTCCAATTCATTCGTGTCGCCTTGGAAGCTTTTTATTATTCCGGTCTTGAAGTCTTTGTCTATTTTTAAAAGTTTTTGATAAATCTCTTCTAGTTTATCTAGGGTGAAGTTTTTTGACTGCTTGGTCATGTTTTGTATCACAAAAGGGTGTTGTTTTAGTTTTTTTGTGATTGAGAATGGAGGTTCACCTTTGCCAAGTAGATCGAAAACTTGGATTAGTATGCGGAAATGGCGCACTATCATGAAAAATATCTTTGTGGCTTCTTCGTCGCTATCAAGAAGTGTTCTAAATGTTTTGAGCGATTCTCGCAGGCTTTTATTTGCTATTGCATCTGTAAGTTTGAATATTGAAGCTGATAGGGAAGGAGTGACTAGAGATTCTATCATCTCTTTTGTAACTTCTTTTTTGTCTGCGTATGTCTCTAGTTTTGAAAGTTCGTTTGAGACTGTCCAAAGATCTAGACCGCATTGTACAGCTAAGAAATTTGCAGTGTCGTAATTTATTTTTATATCTTTTTGAGCAGCCTTTTCTAGAATCCATTTTGTTATGGCGTTTTCTGTGAGAGTAGGGAATTCCTTTATTTCACCGACTTCAGCTATTTTCTTGTATAGTGCAGTTCTTTTGTCTGGTGCTTCTGTTTCATAAAAAACTACGATTGAGAATTCTTGTTCTTTGTCCAAACTTTTTGCTACGCGTTTTTGCTCTTCTGCTCCTGCTTCTTTGAAGAGGTTTTTTATAACAATTAGGCGTTTTTCAGACAAAAAAGGCATCGTTCCTATGTTTGTTTCGAATTCGGATGGATCTAGTGTTTTTCCTTCTATGGTTTCTATATTTGTATCACCGTATTTCTTTATAAATTCTTGCTGCCAAAGTTTTAGTTTCTCATAGCTGGAATAACTGTCCTCTCCGTAGAAAAGGAAGATATTTTTGTTCTGTTTTTGTTGTTTTGCTGCGGCTACCATTAAATCAGAGTGTTAATCTTTGACGCTAGGTCATGATTATACCCTCTGATCTAATTGGTTATCAATGCCTGATTTGGCTTAAAATTTGTGAGGAACTTTCATTTGAGAAAGATCTAAGAAGTTGCCTAATCCTGGAGGCGTATTCAAAATCAATCTTTCGTCATAGTTTATTACGATAGCACCTTCGTCCTTCTTTGGGTTTCCTGGGGCACGACGGTATTGGAATAAATTTGATACGTCACCGACTAGGCTACCGCGAATTATTAGTTGAGTGCTTGTTTCTGTAGTATTTGATGGGAATACTAGGAATTTACCTTTATCTACAGTTGGATCTGATAGTGCTACGTATATACCATCTAGTTTTTCTACGCTGTTTTTGATTGTTATATCTCCGTTAATGACGATGAACGCTACGGAAGGTAAGGACGATGGTGATGTTACGTTTACATTTGAATCGTTATACATAATATCTCCGTTTATTGTCAGATTTCCTTTTATGATATAGGTTTGGCCCGCTGGTCTTTTCCCAAGTTCTGCTTCGATTTGAAGTCCTGTTATTGGGATTGTTACATCTCCATCTATCACTACTACTCCTTGTTTATTCATAACTTGCTCACTATCGAGTCCATACGTTGTTGCCATGTTTGCTGGTATATGACTCCATCTTCCCAATTTTTCTGCATTATTTTGGATAGCATTGTTTATGATAGGTTCACGCCATACTTTTGAGACATCGGATTCCATTTCACAAATTGAGCTTGAGAAATTTTTGAAAGGATTATTGTATTCGGACGGTACATCTGAATTTCCCGGTTTGCAGACATCGTGATCTCCTGTAACTAATGTTGTTGTTTCTGTAAGGTTTCCAGATGGATCATATGAATCTCCTGTTCCTGTGTTTGGAGTGTATTCTGGATAGTATTTTGGTTTAATAATTATTCCCAAGCTGTTTTTCAATCCTGCACATGTTAAGTCGGCACCAACTATCAATTCATTGTGGAAGAATACATCTCCACTTCCACGGGTAATGATGTATGGGCATAGGGCGATAACAGTTGCTGTGTCCTCACTAATTTGATTGTTTGAAGAATCATAGAGTTCAATTGTGTTCTCGAAAATTTCTCCGCAGCCTGTATTTGCTATCATTTGTGAACATTTTGAGTCACTTGTTGTGGCTGAATGATTCTCTACTTTGTACTCGATTGTGATTGTGTCTTCGTTATCAATGTTTTTTAGAGTCACAGTTTGTCCTTTACCAAAAGAAGCATTTAAATCTGAATTTGTGTAACAAGGTGTCGTATTGCTTCCCATTGGTGATGGACATTTTCCTAGTGTTGTTCCGTTTTCATCTTTTATTACTACGCTTATGAATTCTAAGTATCCGTTATCTATATCGTTTTTTGTAGATTTATCGTTCATTAGGTATTTGCCGTAAATTCTTCCCTGAGAATCGAAACCTGTGTCTTCAAATTTCAATTCATCTGATCCATCATTGGTGATTGTTACTTTGTATTGTATTTCATCTGTGCTTGATCCGGTTATTATAATTTGGTCTTCATAAGCGCTTGTTGGAGTACTTACTTCCCGCACTTTTTTATGGATTTTTGATCCTGATGACGTGTAATACAGTGGAACCGGACAAACATCGCCTGAATCTCCTTTGTTTATAGCTAATACTTTGATGTGATCCAGGTCGTCTATGTCTGTTATTTGTAGCCTATTGTTGTCTTCTGTTGTTGATGTGTCGTTCCAATATGCTCCTCCTCCGTAGACTTCCCATTCGTATTTATAGTTATCTTCATCAAAATCGTCTCCTTCCCCGTCTATACTTACTTGGAAATATTGGTTATCTTCAGGTTCCCATGGAGACGTGTCTGGGGAGATAATCTCCAAGTCTGTACAGTAGCTGTCTTCGTCGCCTCCTTCCGTTTTTATTTTATAGGTTTCTTTACATATCGGATTTAATGTGCCATCAGGGTTTGGTGATTTTATTTCCAGAGCATTTTCTTCAGTGTTATCGTCTACGTTGTCTGTGTCGAAGTATATTGGGAAATTATTTGGTAAGGTCTGTGGTGAAGGTAAATCTGTGTTTGACGATACGTCGACCAAATCACCGGAACTTATAACCGTATATATTGTTTTTTTGTCTTCTGTGTCCATGTTTGCTTCATCTGAGTATGTAGCATCGTTTGATATTGTATATCTATCACTTTCCTTTAATGTGTCTCCAGGATATATCTTATTTCCTGTAGATAGTTCTGTGATATCCGGTGTTATTGATATACATGTTTGACCACCCGATGTTACGACTAAATCAAATTCTTCTTTACATGCAGCATTTGATGGATCGTTTGTTGCTCTTGCTTTCAAGTAGTTATCTATCGTTATTGATGTAGCTGGTGTTGTAAATGTGATTTGGCCGTTTATTGACGGTGGCTGATCTACGTTATTAATTGTGTACGTTGTATTTAGATCTTGAGTTGTTCCAAAATTGTTCATCGTAGTTGCAGTGTATGTTGTTTCTGTGGCAAGCTCGTTGTTTATTAGTGCAGGAACAAATGTTGTTGATGAAGATGTACACAGGGTTGGTGGAGCCGGAATAATGTCATAAGTTTCTGTACATAATGCTATCTCTGTATCGATGACATCTATTGTTAGAACATCTTCTCCTGTTTCCTGTAATGCCACGAATTTCACTTGGGTTCCAGGGTTGACGGTAACTTCATATACGTGGTTGTTTGGGTTTGTTGTATATAAATATCCGAATTCAGCTTCACTTACTCTGAAATGGATTTGTGTTTTTGTGTTGTTAAAAGCTTTGTTATCCAGTCCCCATGTGGATCCTGCTGTGAATGTTACAGTTTCCCCTGTGTGGATTTGAGTCCCTACATTTGGTGTTGATGTAACGTTTATTGTTTTACAAACCGGAGCATAGATAGGGAATGCCTGTTCACATGCAGAGATTCCTGAAACATTTTTTGTTTTTACTTTTACTTTTCCAACAGATGAATTTCCTATGAAATAGATTGTTGAATTTGGATCGGCCTCTATTGTGTTTGATCCTAGAAGGAATAATTGATCTCCCAATAAAGTTGTTTCAGCTAGAGCTGAAGTGTCTGTCAATTCTGAGGATAGTATTGAATGATCTATACTCATGTCACTTATGCTGAAAAGAGATGCTTTTGCGTATTCGCCGATTGATGCTATTAGTTTTTGTGTCTCCGTAATAGCATTTTCAAAGAATGACAGTGGCATGTTTAGCGGTGCAAATCCATCTATAACTTCTTGAGTTGTTTGAAATAGATCGATGCTGAATTCATAGATAGCGTTTGGAGGTACGTTTGGAGACCATTGTTTTGAAAATGGATTTTGTGGATCTCCTGGATCGAATGCATAGAAGGATCCGGATCCTCCCTCAATCAAAGAATACTGTATTTTGTTTGTCATTGTCGCATCTATGCTGTTGAATGCAATAGCTTCGAATTCGGATGTTGTTTCTGAGAGTATTTTTTCATGGTGATTTACATATAGCTGTTCGCAAACTACAGGGATTTCTGACATGTAATAAGTTGTGCTACATGGCCCTAATTGAGAGTCAGGCACGTTTGCTTTTACTTCTAATGCTTGTCCTCCACTTGCATCGTTATATGCTAGGAAATATACAGGCTCATTTTCGCCTGCAGTAACAGTTCTGAGTGGGGGACTTGCCGGAGTAGGGTCGCCACCGGATAACGCTTTCGCTATTAAGCCAAGCGCATCTAATGGATCTTTTGTTAGATATCCTCTAGATGTTTTGAATGTTGAAGTTCTGTTTAGTGGATCGTATAGAGAGTACGAAGTAGAAGCTTTTAGCGAATATAATCCATTTGCATCAAATTTGAAGTTGGCTGGAAGAGCTTGATTTGTGTTTATGTTTGTTACTGAGAGATTTGTGCAGACTTGAGGGGTGGGATTCGTTTCAACAGATATATATGATGTACATCCTGCAACTGCTGTACCTAAAGTGTCGATTTTTATCTTGTTTGATCCCGCTACCGTTCCTCTGAAGAAGACAGCTTGATCAGGGTTCCTTACTATTGTTGTTACTCCTCCGATGTCATTGTCTGCATTGTATTGAGATGTATAAAATTTACCTCCTCCTGTAGGTAATGAATATTCCATGCCTCCTTGATTGAAGACTCCTCCTCCTTCAGAAGCTGGTCTGTTCGCATGTGCACTTATTTGTGCTGTTTGATATGTGTAAATGTGAGCTGGTTTATTTACTGTGATTGACTGACAAGTTTTTGGCTTTGCCACTACTCTTGCTTTGAAGTATGCAAATCCACTATATCGGAAACATCCTGGGAGTTTATCGAAATAAATATATGCATTCTTGTTGCCTGCTGCTATGTATGCCCATGAATTTACGGTTACATGATCCCCTGTGTCTGGATCTGTGAACGTTGTAGATTTCCCATTGGAGCCTCCTCCTCCCGGAGCTTTCATTCCTGTGTATTCACTGTTTATTGCCCATCCCCAATTTGGATTACATCCTCCATCTTTCCATTCGCAGAAATGTCCTTCACTTCCCATATCAGCATTACAAGATGATTGATTTGCGTGAGCATCGCATCGCGCATAATCTGGATCTGGGTTAAAGTCTAGACCGTTATAGTTTAATTTTCGCATTGCCAATTGAACGTGAGGATCTATTTCCAGGGTTAGATCTTCGTTTGCTAGCATAGCCTGAACATCATCAGTTAAGATTCCTGTTAGATTGCCATTTTTATCTTTATTGTTTGCATAATAGATATATCCTTTAGGACGAATTTTTAGGGCTGGATCGCCTGCTAAAGGAGAAATATCCGTTAGATCTATTCCAACTTGTACCCATTCTGCATCATCACTGTTTTTGGAATTATTATCGTCATATTGGTCACTCCCGTTATTATGGAAGTATAGTTCTAATTGGATGACGTCGTTTTCATGTAATACTTGTGCTGGAGCATTCAGGTTATTGTAAAAATATCTTCTCGTCCAGTTTTCTTGTGGGTCTCCGTTTGGAGGGATCTTTCCGCAGACTCCATTTATATCGCTTGGATCTGATGTCTCGCAGCAGTTACCGTTTTTACATGTTTTTCCAACTGCGAATGTTCTTTCATCAAATCCTCTGTTATCTCCTATGTTAGGATTGTTTGTCATGTTGTTAAATGACGCGTATGGTAGTCCACTTGTTTCGTTATCTGCATAGGGGATTGGACCTCTTGATGGATTGTATACAGAGTTGTTTGCTGTAGCTCCTATTGCGGAAGTTACGAGCATAAAAAAGAGTATTGTCGCAATTAGAATTTTTTTTGTAGTTTTCATATTTATATTTGTTTGCTAATTAATAAACTTTTTTATGGTCTTGGCTCTGGTCCAGGGTTAGGGCCTTTAATAGTTGGAATAGGTCCTTTCCTTAATCCTTGTACTGAGATTTTTTCAGGGGCGATTCTGATAGATGGTCTTGCTGTAGGTCCAGCAGAAGGTGTACTAGGGTTTCCTTGAGGGGATTGTCCTCCTGGCGCTGGTGGTGCATCTGGTGCTCCTGGTGCTCCCGGTGCTGGTGGTGCATCTTGGGCTGGAGCTGCACCTCCTCCTATTTCTGCACGTTCACTTGCTCCAGCATTTCCTGGATTCCCTGGAGTTCCTGCACGATCTTGACCATCTGTTGAATCTAGTGTCGATTCTGGCGCTTCGTCTCCAACCTCTCCTCCTTCTCTACGATCTTTATCTGGCTTTGGTTTTTCAGCAGGGGCTTCTGGAATAATCGCTATACCAATTGTGATTGTGTATACTTTTTCTTGTTCATAAGGAGTTATTGTTTCGAATGTATCTCCTTCTTGTGCCATGCCTGCAGTTCTTGGAGTTAGTATGTTTATGAAACTATCTTTGTAAGCCATTGTAGGGTTTCCACATTTTCCATATACGCTCATTGCTGTTATTGGAGTTTGTGCAATTTGTATCTTATGTCCATCAGGAATATCTCCGGCTTTTAATGGAGATCCACTGTTAGGAGTTAATAGTCTCTTTCCTGTTAATTCGGCGT
>Ga0074195_1001707_pt1 | contig 28695 bp, 27 predicted proteins | sample EPASupsiteHSE623_FD_64525 | JGI IMG/M metagenome (GOLD analysis project Ga0074195, IMG submission 64525) | Bioremediated contaminated groundwater from EPA Superfund site, New Mexico - Sample HSE6-23 | ecosystem: Environmental > Aquatic > Deep subsurface > Groundwater > Contaminated ... | reverse complement strand
TAAAATAGGTAGAGCAAAATATAGTCGCAGACGACTATTCTTACGCTGTAGCAGCTTAAATGCTACCGGTCTTCCGGCCTACTCCTGCGCGGCCGGAAAGAACGTCGACTAGCGGGATAGCCTTTCGTGCGCGCCTGCCGCACGAAAGGCGAAATTCAGTAGGATAGTGCCGAAAGCCTCTTGTTCTGGAGGGGGTGAGGCACGATAAGCAACCACACAGAACTAAGCATGTAGATATCGGGAGGGGAGTATTTTCGGACGCGGGTTCAACTCCCGCCGCCTCCACCATTTCAAGTAGTTGATTTTATTGTATTTTTTATCGTTTTTTCCAACAAAAAGAGGCAGCCCGGGATTCCGGGCTGCCTCTTTTTGTTGGTCAAAAAACTTCTAAAACTTCCAGGTCACTCCCGCCAGCACGGTCCGGTCGGTTTCGGGATCATTGAGTCCGTATTTGATCCCGAAATCAAGATCAAACTCCTCGGAGAGGGCATAGACCAACCCTGCCAGGACAAAGGCGGGATCGGTGGAGGCGAGCTTGTCCGGGTTGCGTTCAACGCCGAGATTGGCCACGGCGGTAAGCTTTTCGCTCAAAGCGACGGTGGCGGCGATGGATGCATGCCAGAGATTCTGTTCTTCATCCAAGGTGTTTTCGTTTCGGAGATAGCCGAGGTTCAGGTGGAAGGCCCACGGGTCCATTTCCTGTGAGGCAATGAAAAAAAGGCTGTAGGTTGCCTTGCCTGCGCCCAACCCTTTTTCATCGTCGCCGGTGGGCAGGGTGAGCCCTGGTTTGATGGCAAAGCTTGCGTTCCCCTGTTCGTAAAACCGCCATTTCACCTCGATGGCCGTGTCGGAGAAGCCATTTTCGCTCACGGTGGCTTCCTCGCTTTTTTCCCGGGAATGGATGTAGGGGAGATCGATGACGAAATCCACCGTTTCGCTGAGCCCATAGGAGAAGCAGGCATCTCCCTGCGTTGTGGTGGTGGTAACGCCCTCTTCCTTGTCACGGCCATATTCGCCGTTCATTTCCAGTTGGGCCTTGCCCGTGCCCATGGTGCCCGTGTCGTCCGTGATCAGCGGATGGGCGGCAAGGGCGGCTGTCGAGCAGGAGAGGATGGAAAAAAAAACAACAGGGGCAGAGAGATGGTGCATTCGCACCGCAGACGGGAAATTCATGGGCTCCTCCAGTGTTACGTTAGTAATTAGCGTGTTACCGTGCACCATACCTGGTGTTTTTTAAAAAAGCAAAAAAAATCGGAGGAGGAGTTCATCGGGGGGCAGGGGTGTCTTTCCGGGACAAAAGCTGGATAAGTTCCGTGCCGTGATCCTCGTAGGCGGAACGAATGATGTTTTTCAACTCCCCCTTGATGCCGGCCAGGGGGGGCAGCGACTGGATGACCGGCAGGAAGTGCTCCGGCGGCAGTTGCGGGGCGATGTGCATTTTGGCCTCCATCCTCTGGGCCATCCCAACTTCCATGCCGCCCTCCATGCTGCCCGCCTTGTTTGGGTCCCCCAGGGTTTTCAGGAATCCCATGATGGAGCCCAGATCATTCTTCCGGTAGAAGGTTTCGATTTCTTCGTTGATTTCCTCGCGGTATTTCCGGAGTTCTTCAAACTTGGACTGGTATTCTGCCAGATGCACCTCCAACCGTTCGTAGCAGTCGAAGATCAGATTTTTAAAACGGCCGGCATGGGTGAACCCGTGGATGCGCACTCCGGAAAAAACCCGGTCCCGGATGGTGTTGGATTGGGTCAGGTAGGGGTCGTAGAAAAAATCCGTGGGCAGGCCGGTGAGCGCCAGGAACCGCTGGATGAGGTCTTCATTTTTAAGGACAATGTAGATGCGGATCAGGTCAAAGCTGATCCGTTTTTCCAGGATAAAGGAGTGTTGGCGTATCTTTTCGGCAAAATCGAGCTTGTCGTCCTCGATGAGTTTTCTGAAGCCGAAATAGCGGTCCGCTATCTCTTTCTTGATCTCGTAGGCAAGCACATCATGGATGTTTGGGCTGTCCGGGCACATTACGATGCATCCCTTTTGGTGGCTCCCGGCAACGGCGAGGCCTGCTTTGTTATCCTGCAAACAAGTGTAGCACGGAAGATACGGCGGATCGGTAACAAATCTTCTGCCAGGAACGGGAAAAGTAGAGCAAGTTTTGAATGTGTATGAATTTTCAGCCCAGGATCAGCCCTTGCGCAAAGGAGATCAGGGGACGCATGATTTTCGGGATGACCCCGGTGTAGAACAGGGCCAGCAGGATGAAAAAGCCCACGGGCTCCAGCTTGTTGTACACTCTGGCAAGGTTACGGGGAAGAAGGTTGCTGAGCACCTGACTGCCGTCCAGGGGCGGGATGGGGATCAGGTTGAACACGGCCAGCATCACGTTTATCCAGACGCTGGCGGCAATCATCTGGATGAGCGGCCAGAAGATCGCCATGGGCAGCACGTTTGCGACCGGGATCAGCAGCCGGACAGCAAGGCCGCTGGCCACGGCCAGAGCCAAGTTGGCGGAAACCCCGGCCAGCGAAACCCAGATCATGTCCTGCCGCGGGTTTTTAAAATAACGGGCATCCACCGGCACCGGTTTGGCCCAGCCGATCTTCATGATCAGAAAGGCCAAAACCCCGAGGGGGTCGAGATGTTTCAGCGGATTGAGGCTGAGCCTGCCCAGCCGTTGGGCGGTGGGGTCGCCAAGCCTGTAGGCGATATAGGCGTGGGCAAACTCGTGTACCGTGAGGGCCAGCAGAAACGGCGGAGCGAGGATGGCAATTTCCTGAATGAGCTTAGGGATGTCCATGGGCGGTATCGTGATCCGGGAGAGAAAAATGTTCCTTGATAAAAACGGTTTCCGTGGCCCGGTCGTGCACCAGGCCATCCAGCCGTGCGTTGAGCAGGCAGCGCAGGATGGTACCATAGAGCGGCCCCGGCAGGTAGCCCATTTTTTCCAGGTCGTTGCCGTCGGTTTGCGGCTTCAGTTGGCTCCACTCCGTGACATGGAGGGAAATGGCCTTTTTCCCGGATTTCTTTTTGGTGATCCCCATGAGATGCAGGAGCCCCTCCGGGGAAAGCTCCTTGAGCAGATGATAGAGCCCGCTGGGGCTTTCCGGCATGGCGCGTTTCATGATCCCGGCAATCCGGATAACGGCGAGTTTTTCCCGGACCAGAAACTGCCGGTGCCTAAGCGGCACCTCGAAGCGTTCGCAAAAGGCGGACACCTCCCGGGTGGTCAGGCCGGTCATGAGGGCCAGCAGATAGACCAGCCATTGGCGGCATGGCTGGTCAAGGTAGAGGAGCCGGTGCCAGGCCAGAGCCTGCCGGGTTTCCTCCATGATCGTGGAGAGCTTCGGGTCGATGCGGAGGGTGGGGTGGAGGAAGCGCAGCAATCCCAGATCCGCCATGCGGTGTATGGCCGGGATGGGGTTTTCCTCGGAGAGGATGGAGGTAAGCTCGTTGAAAAACCGCTTGCCGAAGAAGCGGTCGAACAGCTCCATCTTCACCGCGTTTTTGATGAGCTTTTCCGTATGTTTGCCGATCTTGAAGCCCATGCGCTGCTCGAAGCGGATGGCGCGGAAGATCCGGGTCGGGTCTTCCACAAAGCTCAAGTTGTGCAGGATTCTGATCTGCCGGTCTTTCAGGTCGTTCTGGCAGTTGAAGAAATCCACCAGGGTGCCGAAGGTGTCCGGGTTGAGGTGGATGGCCATGGCGTTGATGGTGAAATCGCGTCGGTAGAGATCGAGCTTGATGGAGCTCAGTTCCACCGTGGGCATGGCGGCCGGATATTCGTAGTATTCAAGGCGGGCGGTGGCGATGTCGATCTTGAGTCCGTCGGGCAGGGATACCACGGCGGTGCCGAATTTTTCATGGGTGCGCACCCTGCCGCCCAGTTTCTTCCCCAGTTTTTTGGCATAGGCCAACCCGTCGCCCTCGATGACCACGTCGAGATCGAGGTTTTTGATGTGCAGCAGCAGGTCGCGGACAAACCCTCCCACAGCGTAGGCATGGCCGCCGGTTTCCTGCGCCACCTCGCCCAGGGTTTGCAGCAGGACGATGATCTCGCGGTTTAAAACCTCCGCCATCAGGCCGGTCAGGTTGCGGTTGCGGGCCGTGGAGGGCTGATCGGTGCCGGCCAGCAAGCGGCGGGGGATATGGGCCGGATCGTTGACCAGCAGGTGGAGAAGGTCGGTGCGGGTAATGACCCCCAGGACCTTGCCTGCTTTCACCACCGGAATGAAGCGCTGGCGGTTTTCGATGATGAGTTCCTGGATATCCGCCAGGGTGGCGGTGGGAGGCAGGGTGGCAAAATCGGTGGTCATATAGTCGCTCACCGGCGAGTTTCCCAAGCCAAGGTGGATGGACTTGCCCGCCACCAGACGGGAGATGAGGCCCACGGGCTCGTGCTGTTCATTGACGATGAGCAGCACCGTGATGTTGTAGCGGTTGAGCATCTCATCCGCCTCGTTGATCGTAAGCGTCGGCGGGCCGGAGATCACCGGCGCGGACATCAGCTCCCTGGCCAGACGCTGGGGGTGGACATGTTTGTGCAGGAGCTGGATCAGTTTTTCTTCCGCCTCGATCAGGGTGAGATCCTTGATGGTGGCCGAGGCGGCCGAGGCATGGCCTCCGCCGCCGAAATCCCGGGCAATGGCCCCGGCGTTCACCTCCGGGATCCGGCTGCGGGCAATGAGGTGGGTGCGTCCTGCCATGTGGGTCAGGGCAAAGAGGGTGTCGAGGTTTTCCATCACCATGAAGCGGCGGACAATGACGGAAAATTCGTCAACATATTCAGGCAGTTCTATCTTGGCCACCACCAGGTCCAGGCCGTGGATGGTATAGGTGTGGGCGGATTTGATCAGGGCGTGGAGCAGGGTGACTTCCTGGCTGGTGAGCTCCTGGGCGATGAACTGGGAGATGGCGTTGAGGTTCGCGCCCTGGGCAAGCAGCCAGGCCGCTGCCTCCAGATCTTCGGGGCTGGTGGTGTCGAAGGCGAAGTTGCCGGTGTCCTCATAGATGGCCATGGCCATGAGGGTGGCCTCCTCCGGGGTGAGCCGGATCCCTTTTTTCCGCAAGAGGTGGACAAAAATGGTGGTGGTGGATCCCACGGGCCGGACGTGTTCCACCGAGCCGTGCAGATCTTCCGGGGTGTCCGGGTGGTGGTCGTAGAGGTGGATGTCCAGGCCGGGGTTGTTCAGGCATTGGGAAAAGTCGCCGATGCGCGAAGCCTGGCGGGTGTCCACCACGATGAGTCGCTGGATCTGATCCTGGGGGATGTTTTTCAACCGCTGGAAGGTGTAGTGGTATTGCACCGACTGGGCGAGGAAATCCCGCAGGTTTTTTTCCTGGGAGCCGGAAAAGGCAAGCACCGCCTCGGGGTAGAGCTTGCGCGCGGCGATCATGGAGGCCAGTCCGTCAAAATCGGCGTTTACATGGGTGGTGATGACTTCCATAGCTGGTAAGGCCTCCGCGGGGTGTATGCCAATTTCTTTTTTCAACTATAGACCATCGGGGGCGGGGTGACAATGGATGGAGCTGCGGCAGCCGGGAAAATCAGCCCCGGGGGTGGAATTTCTGGTGGGCGGACTTGAGGCGGTTGCTGTCCACATGGGTGTAGATCTGGGTGGTGGCGATGTCGGCATGGCCCAGCATCATCTGCACGGAGCGGAGATCCGCGCCATGTTCCAGCAGGTGGGTGGCAAAGGAGTGGCGGAGCATGTGGGGGCTGATCTTTTTGCTGATTTCGTTCAGGCGCGCGGTTTGCCGGACGATCTGCCAGAAACGCAGACGGGTCATGGGCTTGCCGTGTCCGGTGACAAAGAGGAGATCGCTGGTTCTTTTTTTGAGAATCCGGGGTCGTCCGTTTTGGGTGTAAATTTTGAGGTACTCCCGGGCCGCCTCGCCAAAGGGGATGAGCCGTTCTTTGGAGCCCTTGCCGAAAACCCGGACATAGCCGCCCATGAGATTGACCCCGGCCAAGGGCAGGTTGACCAACTCCGAGACCCGCATGCCGGTGGCGTACAGCAGGTGCAGCATGGCGTTGTTGCGCAGGGCCAGGGCATTGTCATTGGCAGGCGGGGTGAGAAGCCGGTTCACCTCGGGGATGGTGAGCACCTTGGGCAGCGGCCGGCCCGGTTTGGGCAGATCAAGAACTCCGCAGGGATCGATGGTAATGCATTTTTCCGCCAGGAGAAACTTGAAAAAAGCGCGCAGCGAGGAGATCCGCCGGGCATTGCTCCGGCTGGAGATGCCCTGAGCGTGGCAATGGGCCAGGTAGGCGCGCAGATGGCCGGCGTCAATTTGGCTCAGTTGGGTAAGGCGCTGGGGACGGAGAAAATCAAGAAAGGAAACGAGGTCAGCCTGATAGGCCAGGATGGTGTTGGCAGCCAGGCGGCGCTCCAGGCTGAGGTACTGGATGAACTGTCCGAGAAAAGGCTCGGAAAAAAGAGACGCTCCGCCGGATGAAGAGGAAGGCGCCGGCAACTGGGGCCGGGCCCGGTCGGAGCGTGGACAATGATCAGCGGGTTTTCCTCGTTTGGGGTTCATTCGAGGAAGAGCGGCACGTTAGTCGCGCTCGGTGCGCATCATGAGCTTGCGGAGTTTCCGCTTGGACTCGGCCTGCTTGCGGCGGCGTTTATCGCTGGGTTTTTCGTAGTACTCGCGGCGCTTGAGTTCCTTTTTCATCCCATCGAGCTGCATTTTCTTCTTGAGCAGCCGGATCGCCTGTTCGATATCCCCTCTTACCTCTATTTCAATCATGATCTCTCCAGTATGCGGGTTGCAACGTCACGTTTCAGAATTTTCAGCCAACGCCTGTTTCCGAACGACTTGAAATGGCGCAGATTTTTAGGATCCGTTACGAAATAATCTCTGCCTTGCCGATCATTCCGGTACGGCTCTTTATGCCGTTTTTGCCATCCAGTGTATCGATAGTATCTTAACTACAACGGCTTAAAAAGAAACTGTTTATATAGCCGATCGTTGCGCTGATTGTCAAATATTTTTTTCCGGCGCGACCTGGGAAGGGAATATCTTGCCTGGGTTGAGGATGTTGCGCGGGTCAAAGAGTTTTTTAATCTGCTGCATGAGCGCCAGGGTCGGCGGGTCAAGCTCCATGTCCAGATAAGGCGCCTTGGTCAGGCCGATGCCGTGTTCGCCGGACAGGGTGCCGCCCAACCGCAGCACCTCCTCAAAAAGAAGCTGCTTGGCGGTGTTGGCCTGCTGCACCTCCTGGGGGTCATTTTTGTCCAGCATGATATTGACGTGGATATTGCCGTCTCCGGCGTGGCCGAAGGTGAAGATGACCACTCCGAGCTCCCGGCTCAATTTTTCGGTGCAGGCGACCAGTTCCGGCAACCGGGAGCGGGGAACCACCACGTCCTCGCTCATCTTGTTGGGCTTGAGGCTGAAGGCCGCGGGCGAGATGGCGCGGCGGGCGGCCCAGAGCTGCTCGGCCTCGGCAGGGCTTGTCGCGGTGCGGCTCTGGACGATCCCTGGCTGCGTCTGCAAAAAACCGGTGAGCTGGCCGGTGGCGCGGGGCACGGTGTCTGTTGGGCCGTCAAGCTCGATCAGGAGAAGCGCCCCAGCCTCTTCCGGAAAAGGAAAAGGCAGTTTGTCCCGGACAATGGCCAGGGCGGTGTGGTCCATGTATTCCAGGGTGCAGGGGGTATGGCGGGCGAGGATGCGCGCCACCAGGGAGGTTGCCTCGACCATGGTGCCGCAGAGAACCAGCAGAGTGGAGCGGGATTCAGGGGCGGGGAGGAGCTTTACCGTGATCCGGGTGATGATGGCCAGGGTGCCTTCGGAGCCCACCAGCAACCGGGTGAGGTCGTATCCCACCACCCCCTTGGCGGTCCTGACCCCGGTATGGATGAGCCTCCCGTCGGGCAGCACCGCTTCCAAGCCAAGGATATAGTCGCGGGTCACCCCATACTTCACCGCGCTCGGCCCGCCGGCGCACTCGGCGACATTGCCGCCCATGGTGCAGAATTTCAGGCTGGCCGGGTCCGGCGGGTAATAGAGGTTGTGGCGTGCCGCCTCTTTGCGCAGATCTCCGGTGATTACCCCCGGCTCTACCACCCCGATCTGATTGGCCGGGTCGATTTCCAGGATGCGGTTCAGGCGGCTCATGACCAGAACCAGGCCGCCTGTCACCGGCAATGCGCCGCCGGTCATGCCGGTGCCCGCCCCCCGTGGCACCACGGGAAACGGGGTGGACGAGGCGAGTTGCATGATGCGGCACACTTCTTCGGTGGAGCCGGGAAACGCCACGGCCGCGGGGAGATATTCCTGGCCGGAGCCGTCATAGGAGTAACAGGCCAGCTCTTCCGGGAGTGTGGTTACGTGCTCCTGGCCGACAATTTCCCGCAATCGCTGGATGGCATGCTGGTTCATGGAGGTGTTTTCCGCGGGGCAGGAGTTTTTCCTGCCCTCTGCAAAAATCCCTACAAAAGAGGCAGGGAACTTATTATAAGGAAATGTGCTCGGCAGACGGTGTCATTTTTGTCCAGCTCCCACTGTGGCAGCATGGACCTGTACAATTCAGTACGCAACTATTCGGAAAAAAGCTATGGAAAATAAAGCTGAGTTGAGCAGCTTGTCTGCTCCTACGAAAGTTATACCCTCTGGGTGCAAGATTCGCCTGGCCCTTGTCGCCGGGGGCAAATCCGGCGAGCGCGAGGTTTCGCTGGCCGGAGCCAAAGAGGTGGAAAAGGCCCTCAGCCGCGAAAAATATGAGGTTCGCCGCTACGACCCGGCCACGGATCTGGCCCGGTTGGCCGCGGATGCCGGGACGATCGACATGGCTTTTATCCTGCTCCACGGCCCTTTGGGCGAGGACGGCACCATGCAGGGGTTTCTCGATCTGCTGGGCATCCCCTATCAGGGCGCCGGGGTTCTGGGTTCCGCCCTGGCCATGGACAAGAACCTGGCCAAGGTTTTGTACAAGCAGGCCGGCCTCACCGTGGCCCCCTGGGAGATGGCGCAGCCGGAAGAGCAGGAAGATCCCAGCCGGTTGCTGGAGCACCTCACCTTGCCGGTAGTCATCAAGCCCATCCGCCAGGGCTCAAGTCTGGGGATGAGTCTGGCCCGCAGCGAAGAGGAGCTGGTGCAGGGGCTGGCCAAGGCGTTTGCCTTTGACAGCGAGGTCATGGTCGAGCAATACGTGCGGGGGAGAGAGATCACCGGCGGGGTGCTGGGCAACAAGGAGCTCACCGCCCTGCCTCTGGTGGAGATCATCCCGGGCGAGGAGTTTGCTTTTTTTGATTATCAGGCCAAATACCAGCCGGGCGCTTCCCGGGAGGTCTGCCCGGCGGAGTTGCCCCCTGAGGTGGCAGCCAGGGCTCAGACGATGGCGCTTGCCGCGCACCGGGCCTTGCATCTCAGAGGCTACAGCCGGACAGACATGATTGTCGCCGATGATGGTATCTATGTGCTTGAGACCAACACCATCCCGGGGATGACCCCGACCAGCCTGCTGCCCCAGGCGGCTGCCGCCCATGGCTTGCCTTTTCCGGCCCTGCTCGACCGGCTGATCGAGCTGGCCTTGGCCAAGGAATGAGGCCGGCGCCAGATTTTTTGAAATAAAGCGGATGGATTTGCTATACTTTGTAACGAGGCACCACACGACTCCGGCGGGATACCGCCGGAGAATTCAGCGGAGTATCTGTCTTGACAGAGTGTGCGGCAGTAAATACAGGGCTCACTGCCCTGATTGTCGAGGACGATCAGGCTGTGTGCGATCTTTTGCGAAGGATCGTGGAAAGCCAGGGCTATACCGTTGTCGTCAGCCCCACCGCCGCCTCGGCCAAGGCCGCGTTTGCCGCGGCCTTCCCGCATCTCGTTCTCATGGACTGGATGCTGCCGGACATGGACGGGCTGGAGCTCTCCAAGGCCTTCCGCGCCTCTGAACGGGGGAAATACCTCACCATCCTGATGATTTCCGGCAAGGACAGCCCGGAGGACATTGCCACGGCCATTGCCGCCGGGGTCAATTATTTCATGGCCAAGCCCGTTGAGCGGAAAGTGCTCGATATCTGGTTGTCCGCCGCCTCTCAGCAGGTGCGCGATTGCCTGCAACGGGAAAAGGATGATCAGGCCTTGACCAAAGTCCAGGAGGAATTGGAGGACAACAATCTCCAGTTGGAAGAGGCGTTGAGCCGGGCCAATGCCATGGCCATGGAGGCCGAGCAGGCCTACATCGAGATCAACCAGATATTCAAGACCGTTGCCGGGGGCATTATCCTGGTGGACACGCACTGCAACCTCCTGCGCTGCAACGATTCCTTTCTCAAGATGGCCGGGGTGAAACGGGAGAAGGTGCATAACCAGAAATGTTATGAGATTTTTCACTCATGCCTGTGCAACACCGAAGACTGCCCTTTGCAGCGGATCAAGAAAGGGGAAAAGCGCATTGAAAGCGAGATAGAAAGGGAAGGGCTGAATGGGAAGGCCGCCTATTTCAGTATTATTTCCACGCCGTTCAAGGGGCCGTCCAGAGACCTCATCGGGGTTGTCGAGCATATCACCGACATTACCGAGCGGGTCAAGGCGGAAAGGGCTCTGGTCGAAAGCGAGCGCCGCTATAAGGAGCTCAGTCTGGTTGATGAGTTGACCCGGCTTTTTAACAAGCGGTATTTCAACACCCAGTTGCAGCTTGAGGTGGAGCGGGCCAACCGGCATGGCCACTCGCTTTCCCTGCTGTTGTTGGATATCGACAATTTCAAGCACCACAACGACACTTACGGACATGCGGATGGAGACCGGGTTTTGGCCCGATTGGGCCAGGTGATCGCGGAGTCGCTGCGGGTCAATGATGTTCCCTGCCGGTACGGCGGGGAGGAATTCACCATCATCCTGCCGGAAACCAGCGGCGAACAGGCGACCGTGGTGGCGGAGCGGGTCAGAACCCGTTTTGCCGGGGAGATTTTTCAGCCGATCCCCAAGGAAACGGTGCGCAAAACCGTGAGCATCGGCGTAACCCAATACCGGGCTGGGGAAAGCGGGCAGAGCCTGCTGGAGCGCGCCGACCAGAATATGTACGAGGCCAAGCAGGGCGGTAAGAACCGGTATGTCCTGAAATGAGTATTCCTCTTGCGCTGGGGGCGGTTACGCGCGCCTCATCTCTTTTTCAAAATCTTTTTTCAAAATAGGGCGCAAGCACCTTGGGGATGGCGATACTGCCGTCGGCCTGCTGGTAATTCTCAAAAATGGCGGCCAGGGTGCGTCCCACGGCAAGGCCGCTGCCGTTCAAGGTGTGGACCAAGGCGCTTTTGTTCTGGCCCTTGGGCCGGTATCTGATGCCGCCGCGCCGCGCCTGAAAATCCCCGAAGTTGCTGCACGAGGAGATCTCCCGGTAGGTGTTCTGGGCGGGCATCCATACCTCGATGTCGTAGGTCTTGTTGGCGGAAAAGCCGAGGTCGCCGCTACAGAGCTGCACCACCCGGTAGGGCAGCGCCAGAAGCTGCAGCACCTCTTCCGCGTCGGCCAGCAGGCTTTCCAGCTCATCGCTTGAGGTCTCCGGGGTGGTGAATTTCACCAGCTCCACCTTGTCGAACTGGTGCTGGCGGATCAGCCCCCTGGTGTCGCGGCCATAGGCGCCGGCCTCGGAACGGAAGCAGGGGGTGTAGGCCGTGTATTTGACGGGGAGCTCGTGCTCGGCCAGGGTTTCGTCCCGGTGCAGGTTGGTCACCGGCACCTCGGCGGTGGGGATCAGCCAGAGATCCCAGTCCTTGATGGCAAAAAGATCCGCCTCGAATTTCGGGAGCTGGCCGGTGGCGGTCATGGTCTGGGAGTTGACCAGAAACGGGGGGAGAATCTCGGTGTAGCCGTGTTTTTGGGTGTGGAGATCGAGCATGAAGTTGATCAGCGCCCGCTCCAGGCGGGAGGCGAACCCCTTGAGCACGGCAAAGCGGGCGCCGGCAAGCTTGGCCGCCCGTTCAAAATCGATGGTCCCGGCCGCTTCGCCCAGCTCATGGTGGGCTTTGGCTGCAAAACCGAATTGCGGCAGGGTGCCCCAGCGTTTGATTTCCAGGTTGTCCTTGTCGTCGGACCCTTTGGGCACGGAATCGTCGCAGAGGTTGGGCAGGGTCATGACGATGTTCTGGAGATCCTCCTCCAAGGCGACCAGGTCGGTTTCGATCTCCTTGATCCGGTCTCCCACCTGACGCATCTCGGCCATGGGCACTTCGGCGTCGACGCCCGCCTTTTTCAGATTGCCGATTTCCTGGGAAGCGGTCTTGCGCTTGTTGCGCAACGATTCCACCTCGGAGAGCAGGGTGCGGCGCTTGAGATCGATGGCGGCAAAATCGTCGATGCGGGAATCGGTGATCCCCCGGAAGGCGAGTTTTTCTTTGACGAGATCCAGGTTTTCCCTGATGAAACGCAATTCGAGCATGGATATCCCCTTGAGTATGGTGCCGTGTCGCTAAAAGTCCCTGTCAGAGGGGGTTGTATCATGGAGCAGGGGAGAAATCAAGAGGGCGGGACGCTGCTTGTGGTTTAGAAAAAAGCGGGGGCGCAGAGGCGCAGGAAGACATCCTCCCCGGCCGACAGATGCTTCCGGCTGGGCGGCAGATGGATGATGGCGTTGGCCGGTTCGTTTTTGCCGGCGGGCCGGACGGTGAGGGTTTTGGTGTTCAGGCGGGCCACCGCGCCTTTCAGGTTGAGCATCCCTGTCTTTTTCAAGGTTACAGCGGTGGTGAGGGTGGCGCGCACAAGGGGGGGCAAGGGGCGGAGTTGTCCTTGCATGGCGTGCAGGGCAGGCAGGACAAGCTCGTGGAATAAGAGGAAAACCGCAGGCGGCGGGCCTGGCAGGGCGAAGACCGGCTTGTTGTTGTAAAGGCCGAACATGGTTGACCTACCAGGGCGGACCGCCAAGGCGGTGTACAGAGGGCGGATCCCGAGCTTGGCAAAGGCCTGGGGCAGGAGATCGTAGTTGCCCGGACCCATGCCGCCGGTGGTGATCACCCCCTGGGAGGGGCCGTGCAGGGCATCTTGCAGGAGGGCGACGATCCGGTCGCAGTCATCGGCCACCAGGCCAAGATCGCGGGATGTGGCCCCGGCCCCCTTGATGAGGGCGGCGAGCAGGAAACGGTTGCCGCCGACGATCTGGCCGGCCTCCGGGGTGTCCAGGGTATCGAGCAATTCGCTGCCCGTGCAGATGATGGCCAGTTCCGGGCTTTCAACCACGGAAACCTCGGCCAGGCCGCTTTCGGCCAGGAGCGGCAGGTGTTGGGGCTCGATCCTGGCCCCATTCCGGACAATGGTTTGCTTGGCTTCGAGATCCGTGCCCCTGGCGCGGATGAAGGCTCCCGCGCCGGGCGGACTGTTCACCAGCACCAGATCCCCGTTTCTCTGGCAGCGCTCAAAGGGGACAACCTGATTCGCTCCGGCTGGCAAGGCGCCGCCGGTCATGATCGCGACGGCGCATTTTCGGGCCACCCTCGGCAGATCGGTGGCGCCCGCGGCAATCTCGCCGGTGACTCGCAGGGATACCGATTCCGCGCCGCCGGTCAGGTCGCGGCTGTTGACGGCGTAGCCGTCCATGGCGGAGCGGGCAAAGGCCGGGACCGGCCGCACCGCCTTGATGGCGTGCGCGGCAATCCGGCCTGCCGCTTCTTCCAGAACCACCGTCTCAGTAGCCAGGGCAGAGCTGTGGCCGACAATCAGCCGTTGTGCTTCCGCGAGCGAGAGGTTCACCATGGCTCACTGGACCATGGCGGCAAGACGGGCGAGGTCGTGCTGGTGGTTGATGTTCTGGAAGGTGGTGAGATCCGGCAGGATTTGCAGGATCTCACCGGCCGTAACCTTGCGGATGCGCAGTTTGTCGAACAACCGGCCGATCTTGTATTGTTTCTGTGCGAGCTGATCCTCGATGATTGGCAGCGCGGTTGTGCGGTAGACTGCGTACAGCGGCTCCGGCCCCTCGTCCAGCCAGGGCAGCACGATGTCATGGCCGCCGTCCAGTTCGCAGAGGAAACGGATCAGGGCCGGATCGACCAGCGGCATATCGCAGCCGCAGACAAAGATGCGGGGTTTTGAAACCGTGCGCAGGGCGGCGTGGATTCCTGCCAGGGGCCCGCAACCGGGGTAGCGGTCGCCAGTCATGGGCCAGCCGAGAAAACCGTACTCCTCGGGCGTATTGGTGATGAGCAGGGTTTCCGGAAACAGCCCGGCAAGCCTGCGGGCGATCCCTTGGATCAGGGCATCGCCCTGGTGGAGGGCCAGGGCCTTGTTGCTCCCGAAGCGCGAGCTTCTGCCGCCCGCCAGAATCACCCCGGCAACCTGGTCAATCCGCTGGGTCATTCCTGCGGGTCCTGGCGGATGGTGATGATGATCTCCCGGGGATCCTGGCATCCCTTGAGAGAGCAGGTCATGCCGGTGATGGCCTGGCGGAGAAAGCTCTCCACGAATGAGTTGAGCTGGACCGGCTGGCCGTTCACCAGCAGGCTGGTTTTTTGCTTGGGAAAGGGCTTGATGAACCGCTCTTCCAGAAAATCCGCCAGACCAACGACATCGTCCAGCCCGAAGCAGGGGAGATCCGTGGCCCCGGCGGTGTCGCTGACCATGGCGACCCAGGTTTCATCGCGGTCCGGCAAGGGGGCATCATGCAGGGCGCTGCGGAAGACCTCAATCTTGGGCAGCCCCAGTCGCTTGTACCCTTCGGCGATCACCAGGTCGATATCGCCGTAATAGCGGCCCACCAGCTCTTCGATGGTCAGATCCTCGTCCACATCCCGGATGATGCCCAGTCCGGTGGGGGAGGAGAGGGCCACGGTGGAGGCGCCGGCCTGCTTGTGGCGCCAGGTGTCCTTGCCGGGCTTGTCCATTTCAAAGGCATGAACATGGTGCTTGATGGTGCCGATGCGGCATCCGCGACGGCGCAGTTCCGGGATAAGCTTTTCAAGAAGCGTGGTCTTGCCGGAGTCGGGCTTGCCGATGAATGCGATGACAGGAGGCATGGTGGTATTTGCCGTGGTGAAGGAAGAGGGGGCGGTTCAGCCCGGAGGCCAGGACATGGCCCTGCCGGCCAGAACGTGGAGGTGCAGATGGAAGACGGTCTGCCCTGCTTCGGCGCCGTTATTCAAGACCAGCCGGCAGTGTTCCGCGCCATTTTCCCGGGCCAGTTGCGCGCCGATGCGGACGACCTTGCCGATGAGCGCCTCGTCCTCGGCGGAAATCGCACCCGGGCCGCTGAGATGTTTCTTGGGGATGACCAGAAAATGGGTGGGCGCCTGGGGGGAGATGTCCCAGAAGGCGACGACCTCATCGTCCTCATGCAATTTTTTGGCAGGGACTTCACCGCTGGCGATCCTGCAGAAAAGACAGGGGTTGCTCATCCTTTTCTCCTTGTTTCTGGTGGTTCGCTGGAAAATGGCTTGCCGCAGGATACTGTCCGGGCCGGATTCTGTCAAATGTAAAGCAAGAGCGGCAGGCCATGGGGGCACTCTCTCTGGTGACAGTTTGCCGCTATTCTGGTACTGTTATGTCGTGCGTTTTTCCTGGCGATTGCCGGGCACAAGCGAGCCGAGACAGGAACATTCACCGGAAACCAGCAGAGGGTGTGCCATGCGTCAGTTTGTTGTTGATGAGTTGAGCAAGGAAGAACAGGATAATCTGGAATCATATCTGAAACGGACCTTGAAAGCCGCCCCCATGGAGGGGATGTTCTGGCTGCCGGTTCCGGAGGATTTGCTGGCCGAAGCCCAGCAGGGGCATGAGCAATGCGGCCCTTTTTTCTTCGGCATCGAGCTGGGACGGAGCCGGCTGATTGCCGAATTTCTGGTCCGCAGCCAGAGCAATCTGCATTGTTCGTGCATCAGCTATTCCACCCCGGCCCAACGCCAGTTTTTGCTTGGTTTCCTTGACCGGATGCTTGCGGATGAACATATCAAGGCTTAGGGGCTGATGGTGCGGAGAGCCGTTTTTCTCTGGCTGGGGTTGGGGATTTTTTTCGGATTCCAGACCGGACTGTGCCGGGCCGGAATCGAAGAGGGTCTTGCGGAAAAACAGTTTGTCTGTCCGTTTCCCGAGAGGACCGGCGATGTTTTGTCCCTGACCTATGCCCAGATCCTGGGGGATGCTGTTCCCGTCTATGGCCAGCCGCAGGATGAGCGTGCCGGGGCGGCCCCTGTCCGGGTTACCAGGCCGGGCTTCATGTGGGTCAGCCTCAGCGATCCCCAGCCGGTCATGGTGGATGGCCAGGGGTGGTACAAAATCAATGAGCGGGAATACCTCCGGGCGGACAAGCTCCGGCTCGCCAAGCCTTCCGGCTTTCAAGGGGTCCTGGTGCCGCGGGATTTTGACAAGAAATTTGCCTGGATGATCTTCCACACCCGGGTGTCTCCTGGCCCCGGTGTGCCACCGGTTGAAGAGGAGGATCCGGCCGTGGTGCCGGCGAGATCCCTGGTCATTGTCCATGAGACCCGGGAAGTCGAGCAGCGCAAGTGGTGCAGGATCGGCACCGGCGTCTGGGTGCCATACAACCGCCTGGCCATGGTCATTCCCGCGCTCCGTCCGGAGGAAGTCGGGGAGTCGGAGCGCTGGATCGAGGTGAATCTTACCGAGCAGACTCTGTCGGCTTATGAGGGAGACCGGTTGGTTTTCGCCACCCTGGTTTCTTCCGGCGATGAGCGGTTTCCAACGATCAAGGGGTTGTTCCGGATCTGGGCCAAGGTCAGAATCGGCAAAATGAGCGGCGGGGAAGGTGATGCGGATCGTTACTATGTGGAGGATGTGCCCTGGCACATGTATTTCCATCAATCATACGGGTTGCACACCTCCTACTGGCACGATTTTTTCGGCCTGCCCAATTCCCACGGCTGCGTGAATCTGGCGCCCAAAGACGCCCTCTGGCTCTTTGAATGGACAAGGCCCAAGGCAAGCAAGGCGAATTGGCAGGAATCGACCAAGGCCGATCCGGGAACCTGGGTCTGGGTGCATGAAACACCGGTGGCGATGGGGGAGTGAGGCGGGTTTACTGCTGAATGACAACCTCGGTGCCCAGGGCGATGACCTTGAATAATTCTTCAATGTCCTTGTTGCGCAGGGCTACGCAGCCATAGGTCCAATCCCAGGTTTCACCCCCGCCATGGATGAATATCTCGCCGCCCAGGGGGGTGTCCCAGGGGGGGATGGCTTTTTTGGAGATTCTCTCGATGATCCTGTCGCGGTCGTTTTTGGTGATGAGCTTTTGCTCAAGACCACGCTCAGCGTCCTCAATACTTGGGTAACTCAAGCCAAGGGAAAGGTAGTATTTGCTGCGCGGGTTTTTCATGCAGATGTAATAGCTCCCCTCGGGGGTGCGCTTATCCCCTTGGCGGACCTTGTCGCCAACCGGGTTGAAGCCGAGCTTCACGGGGTAGGTGCGGAGCAGCTTTTCCTCGGAATAGAGGAAAAGCTTTTTCTTGGCTTTTTTGATGACTATTTTGGGGGCCTTGAGGGGGGCTGTAACCGGCAGGCCCGGGTCGATATCTTCGCTATCCAAGAAAGGGGGAGGGCACGGGATCTCCGCCGGGGGAAGCTGGGCGATTTGAGGAGGAGCCTGGGTGGTGGAGCAACCGCTATGCAGCACAGGGAAGGAAAGGGTGAGCAACAGGAAGAGGAAGGTCTTGGGGTGGGAGATTCCCCTCACGGTGAGTCGCGATTTCCAGATCATAGGGCGAAGTCCGTCCTGAGGTTAATTCGCAGACACGTTCCAGAGTGTTCCGCCGGAATTTGCCGGCGTCCGGTCAGGAGGTCGCAGGCCTTATTGGCAACTGGTCTACAAAAATCATACGATATTCATGGCGGGAATGCACAGAGAAATCCTATTCGCGGCGCAAAAAAAATCCCCGGCCAATGACGGCCAGGGATTTGCTTCAGTCCGGATGGGCTAAAAAAGTCTTGCTTACCACCAGCAGATGGTCTGGTCGGCCGCGAAAACCTTATCCAGCAATGCACTGTAGTCCGGGCTCTCAACGTTGAGATCAAAGGACTCAGCGTCACGACCCTCGGAGACGATCTCCACCAGCTTCTTGGTGTCGTCATTGGGCTCGGAACGGTATACATTCAAGAGTTTCATCGTAACACTCCTTTATTGTTGTGGGTCAATAAGTATCTTAGCTCTTGTCGGAGCGCAGAATGCCGTAAGGGATAATGAACTCAAGGTCGCGCAGTTGCTGACCGATCTCCTCAAGGGAGATCTTGACCATTCCGAGATTTTCGACGTTGGCGTCCACCGTGGTGTATGCCTCGCCTTCCATATCACGGATCCAGTCGATGTTTTCCTTGTGATAGTCGCTTACGTCGGTCAATTCGTTATTCAGAACATAGGCATACGAGTACATGTTCTCGACAGCCAGACCCAGGGCGGAGCGGATGCCGTCCAGGGTGTAATCCTTGTTTACCAGCAGAAAGCCTACTTTCTTGGACATGGTTTTCTCCTTATAAGGTCAGGTAGCATTCGTATTCTTCAATGATCGCCCCGTGCTGGCCCTGAGTGGCCATGTCCTTGGCCTCAAGACCCTTGGGGATATCGGCGGGATCGTAGCCGCTCTTCTTGTAACTGTCCACGCAGATGGACACTTCGTCTGCCAGTTCGCAGAGGGAAGGAAACTCCTTGCATTTGGTCAAATGAATGCCGTACCAGGTGAAGAAAACCTTTACCTTGGAGCCTTTGGCCTTGGCGGCCGTGGTGATCCCCATGACATGGCGCATGTTCTGGGGAGAGGTAACAAAAATACCTAAACTTTTAGCCATTTCTTGTCTCCTGTTGCAAAAAATTAAAGGCGCGGGGCTTGTGCCCTGGCCGCATCGTGTGGGGTAAAAAAGCCTTATTTTTTCTGGATGTAGAAACGGAAGAAACCGGAATCTTCCTTCTCGCCCAGGTAAACATGGCCGGAACGGGTGCACCAGCCGGGCAGGTCGTTGCGGGAGCCGGGATCGGTGCCGAGGATCTCCAGGATCTCGCCGGCGTTGATCTTGTCCATTTCTTTTTTGGTGCGCAACAGGGGCATGGGGCAGCTCAGGCCTTTTGCATCCAAGGTGCGGGTCGGGGTGATACCATCGGGGGCTACTTTAATATCGTCGCTCATGGTTTCCTCCTTGAAAAGGGTGTAGGGGTAATCTCTGCAAACTCAAAAAAATAAGAAATAAGCGCCAGCGAATTATACACGGCAACCCAGCTCCCTCCAGGCTTGGCGGAAGCTTTTTTACACAAAAAAACAATCAAGATTCTTTCATGTAACAGTGGGTCTCTACCAATATTCATGGGGCATGTCAAGGGAATTTGTGAATGGCGGTTCATGGCGCGACAGAGAGGAAAAGAGGCCATAATTCAAGAAGATTATACTGTGTGGGGTGCATGGATATATTGGGGATGCGGGGGCGAATCCGGAAAAATGGTTTGTCAAACTTGACAAAATTTTAAGGCACGGGTAAAGGGGGATATCGGTAAAGTCTCAGTATTGTCTTGACAATTGTAACGGGTTTTTTCGTTTTAGGGATGGCAGGCTTATCGTTTTGTAATTATTTGCAAAAAAAATGGGAGAGGAGGTCTGGAATGGGCGAGGAAAGCGTTATGGGGAGTAAGGTCAAGGATCTGTACAAAAAGCTGTGCAAAGACGAGTGGAATTCCGTCACCGCCGGGATCATCGTCGCCTTTTTGAGCGTGCTGGTTCTGGTCTGGGCTCGGCCGTGGGGTGCGGTTGGCGCCATCCGGAACTGGGGGGAGTGGATCATCTACGGACTCGGCCTGTGGGATACCATCGGCCTGTGGGAGGCTGCCGCGCCCAAGAGCGCCCTGCTCGACACCGGGTCGGTGATCGGCATCGGTTTCGTGGCCGGGGCCTTTTTGTCCGCCAACCTGGGTGACAACTTCGACATCCGCATCCCGCCGGTTCTGGAGACGGTCAAGGGGCTGGTGGCCGGTGTTCTCATGGGCATCGGTTCCGCCTTTGCCGGCGGCTGCAACGTGGGCGGCATGTACAACGCCATCGGCAATCTGGCCGCCAATGGCTTTGCCATGTGGCTGGGACTGATAATGGGCGTGATTCTCGGCCTCAAGTACATCTACTGGGAGATGGAGAACATCACCTGGGGAGCGGGCGGCGCCAAGACCATCGAGGTTCCGGTGCCCATGCGCCGGATTCTGGCTATTCTTGCCCTGGTCGGCCTGGTGTGGGGCGCTTATGCCTATGGGGATCAGGTTATTCATGTGGTGGATTATGATAATCTGGACGAGAACGGATATCTCGGGATCGCGGGAGGCCTGAGCGGTCTGCTGCTCATCGCCGCAGGGCTGGGTTATACCATGCAGCGCGGACGATGGTGCATGGTGCAGGCTTTCCGTGAACCGCATATGACCGGGAATATCACCATGGCCAAGGGGGTCATGGTGAGTATTCTGCTGCTTGCCATCGGCACTGCGGTGGTCAAGGCCACCGGTCTGCGTGAGCCGGTGCATTACGTGCGCGGCACCTTTGGCTTTGGCGGGGTGTTCGGCGGTCTTATTTTCGGGCTGGGCGCCATGCTTGCGGGCGGCTGCGGGACCGGAACCCTCTGGCGGGTAGGCGAAGGTCAGGTCAAGCTCTGGCTTGCCGTTATCACCTTCGGGGTATCCAATGCCCTGCTGACCCCCAAATTCAGGGAATGGGCCTGGGAAGGCACTGCCGAGGAAAGCGGACTGCTAGGCCAGTGGATTTACATGCCGGATACCTTTTTGGGATATGGCGGCACCCTGGCGGTGATAGCTCTGGCCATGTGCCTCTGGTACCTCATCGTCAGTTGGAACGAGGATACCGGCAAGCTGATGGTTGAGATGTAACGTTCATCATGCCGCTGGCCGGCATGGGTGATGATGGATCGCATTCCCCGTGTGCTTCGGGGAATGCGATTTTTTTTTGTTCACCCTTCCGCCCTGCGGCCTGTTAGGCAAGGGTTATTTCCCTTGACAGTGTTTTGCCTGTCGTCCTAGCATTGTGGTAGGCCGTTGTGCAAAAAACAATTCTGATACGTAAAGACCGTGAAGGGCATACGGGTCCACACGCTACAACCGAGTTCCTTGGTGGTGCAACGGTCTGGAAGGGAAAGGGTATTGTGATGGGCCTCAATCCTCATATCGAGGCGCAGCGTTTTTTGTCCGCAGGGTGTTTCTAATGGTCGAAGCTGTTTCCGGGTTACATCACCATGTCTCTCTTTCCCTGGGGCAACTGCTGCAAAACGGCGAGGTTATCGCCATTGTTGATGATGACGCGGCAATCCGCGAACCGCTCAGGATCTATTTCGAAGAGCATGGGCTGGCCGTGGCGGAATGCGCCTCGGCGACCGAGCTTATGCAGGTGCTGGCCTCCCGCAACGTGGCCCTGGTCCTTCTTGACATCGGTCTTCCTGATACCGATGGCCTTTCCCTTCTGCCCCGAATCATAGACCAATATCCCGATGCAGCGGTGGTGATGCTCACCGGTGTTTCCGAGCTGCGGGTGGTTTTGGACTGCATGCGCAAGGGCGCCACGGACTATCTGTCCAAGCCGGTGCAGTTTGAGGAAATATTCCATGTGGCGCGCAAGGCTCTGGAAAAGCGACGGCTGGTGTTTGAAAATCGCAAATACCATGAGGAGCTTGAGGAGGCACATTTCAGAATCCAGCTCCTGCATCAGTTGTCGGTGAAGATGAATAGCGTCTATCTGAGCACCGTGGAGCTCGATCAGATTCTGCGGGCGGTTTTGGTGGGGATCACCTCCCGGGAAGGTTTGGCTTTCAACCGGGCGTTTTTGCTTATGTTCGATGCGGATGGCCGGGTTTTACGGGGGAAGATGGCCATTGGTCCGGGTTCCCGGGAGGAGGCGGGGCGGGTCTGGGAGGAGATCGAGGAGCGGGATCTTAATTTTCTGGAGATCGTTGACAATCTCAAGGAAACCAGCAAGAGCCATGATGCAGCGGTCAACGCCATAGCCAGGAACCTGCAGGTTTCGGCTGAGGAGACGGACAATATCCTGATCAATTCCGTGCTGAGCCGGAGGAGCTTCAGGGTTTCGCCGGAAAACGGCTGGGTGCCGATGCCCATTGAGCGGCGCCTCGGAAATAACAGAAAGCGCAATGGGGGTACGGTTCGCGAGCGCAGGGACAGGGCGGAGGCTAGGTTCCCCGACCTTGGCGTGCCCAGGGATCTCATCAATATCCTCGATGAGGATGCCTTTGTCGTGGTGCCCCTGTACTCTCCCGGCCGGGCCTTCGGGGTAATTATTGCCGATAATTATGTGACCCGGCGGTTCATTGAGGACAGCCATGTCGGCGCCCTGGAGCTTTTTGCCAGCCAGGCCAGCCTCGCCATCGAACAGAGCCATCTGTACAACGAGATGCAGCAGAAGGTGGTGGAGCTTGAGGCGGTCAACCAGGAACTTGACCGGAACAAGGACCTGCTGGTAGAGGCGGAGCGGTATTCCGCCCTGGGCCACATGGCCGCCCAGTTGGTCCACATCATCAGGAACCCCATCACCTCCATCGGCGGGGTTTCCCGGATCCTGAGGAAAAAAAATGTCGATGTCGAGTGGGAAAAATATCTCAATGTCATTATCCACGAAACGGAGAGGGTGGAATCCACCCTGGAGGATCTCTTTGATTTTGTGGGGCAGGGCGAGATCCACAAGGAGGAGCTCACGCTCTGCGAGCTGATCAGGAAAACGGCTCTCCTGCTCCAGTCGAGCATGACGAAACACGGCGTTACCTGGGAGATGGAATGTCCCCCGGTGGAGCCGGTAGTCCAAGGAGACATGCACCAGATCCGCCTGGTGTTTCTCCATCTGTTCAAGAACGCGGTGGAGGCCATGGCCGATGGGGGCAGGTTGACCATCCTCGTCTCCGTCGCCGAAGGGCAGGCCGTTGTTTCGATCATCGACACCGGTCCCGGGATCCATGAATCCTATCTGGACAAGGCCAAGGATCCATTTTTTACCACGAAAACCTATGGAACCGGCATGGGGTTGACCCTGGTGGAACGGATTGTCCGCGCCCATGGCGGCAGTTTTTCCCTCAAGCCCCATCCGGGCGGCGGTCTGGAAGTCCGGGTGGTTCTGCCTCTCCAGTAACTCCCGCGATTTTTCCCCGGACATTCCCGGAATCAAGCAGACAAGGCGGTTTACGCATGAAAATCGGAGGATCCCCCTTTGTTGTGAAGGGGATACAGTTGCCGGTTTCGGACCGGAGCGAGGGCGGGGGCAAGCCGGGTTTGCCTGCGTCGGTGTTGTTCGGGCAGGGGCAATTGGTCCGGGGAGAGGTAACAGGGATTACGCCGGAGGGCAAGGTGGTGCTCGATATCGGCGGGCAGCTTGTCGAGGCGAGGAGCGAGGTGGCGTTGAAACCGGGCAGTGCCCTGTGGCTGGAGGTGCGGCAAACCGAGCCTCTGTGGCTGCGGGTGGCCGACAAAAAAGGCGCGGCCCAGGAGTTTCTGCGCCAGTACTGTGCCGATCCCGCCGCCATGGGTAAAGGTTTGCGGGGTTTGCTCGGTCTCGCCTTTCTTGCGGACGCGGAAAAGAGTCTGGCCGATCAGGCCGGGATGCTTCGAAATTTCGCCAATACCGCCATGGGAGCGGAACCCGACCCTGACCGGATCATCCGTCTGTTGACCATGCTGGGCAGCGGCACCGTTCGGGAGGAGCACGACTCAAGCCAGGCGGGGGGGAAGCTCCAGGAGCTGCTTGCCCTCCTGACCGCGGACAAGGCCGCGATTCTCGGCAAAGCAAACGCTGCCGCCATGCAGAAGCTCGGGCTGCTTGTGGAACTGCAGGGCGAGATCAATGCGCTGCCCGCTTCGGCCCAACAGGCGCAATTTCTCCTCTTTCCCTGCCTTTTCGCCATGGGCGCCGGGGCGGGACAGTGGCTTTTCACCCTGGACAGCGGGGAGGATCAGGCGGCAACAGGCGAGGAGCGGGGCTACGCGCTCTCCTTTTTTTTGGAGATGAGTCGGCTGGGAGAGCTGCAGATCCAGCTTCGGGTCAAGGGCCAGGCCCTGCAAGGGGAATGTGTCGTGAGCACCGAAGCGGTGCGGGAGCATATGGCCCCGCAACTCGGCGAGCTGGAGGATCTGCTGGGCAAGCTCGGTTACGGGCCGGTCCGTTTTTCCTGCCGTGTCGCCAAAAGTTCCATGCTCGAATCATTGAAGTCCGGGATGGAGGCTGCGGCGCAATTGGAGAGTGTCAGAATCGTTGACCTGGAGGCCTGACGGCAGGAGGGGTCCGGGGTGTGGCGTTGCCCCGGAGCCAGGAGGCGGTTATGCCGAGCAGGCCGCTCAGGGCCGCCCCCAGCAAGGTTGCGTGCAGGGCGGTCAGGAAGGAGGCGGTATGTTCCGGCCTGAAATCGCGCAAGTCGAGGCCGTTGGTTTCCCCGCGAAAAAACAGGGAGAAAAGCAGGGCGGCCTGGGCGATGCCCAGGAGCATGCCCAGATTTCTGGCCGTGGCCAGCAGGGCCGCGGCTGCTCCCGCCGTGTCGGCCTCCACGTGGCTCAGGACCGAGGCGCTGTTTGGCGACAAAAACAGGGCCTGGCCCAGGCCAAGCAACAGCAAATGCCCGGCAATAACCAGCGGCGTGGTTGTGGCTTCAATCGTGGTGAGCAGCAACACCCCCAGGGTGGAGACGCTCAACCCCAGGGTGGAAATGAACCGTGCGCCGACGGAATCGGAAAGCCAGCCGGCCAGGGGGGAGACCAGCAGGATCGAGGAGGGAATGGCCAGCATGACCATGCCTATTTTCGAAGGCGGCAATCCGAGGACCCGGTCGAGATGAAACGGGATGAGCAGGATGACGGCAAAGAGCACCATAAAGGAAAGCACGGCGCTGGTTATGGCCAGGCTGAAGTGGCGGTTGCGAAAAAGCTGCAGGGACAGCAGCGGATGGGGCAGCCGGGATTCGACGGCGACAAAGCAGCACAGGGCTGCCGCCCCGGCCGTGCCGGTGAGGAGCAGCCGGGTGGCTGACCAGTTGGCCGAGGAGGCATGGGTCAGGGTCAGGCAAAAAAGAACAAGGGCGGCCGCCCAGGCAAGGCTGCCAAGCCAGTCCAGCGGGCCGGTGTAATGTTTGGCTGGGCCGGGCAGGATTCGGATGGCGAGGAAGGCGAAGATCAGCCCCAGCGGGACCGTGATAAAAAAGAGGACGCGCCAGGAAGCGAGCCCGAGCAAAAATCCCCCCAGGCTCGGGCCGCTCATCAGGCCGAGGGAAACGGCCATGCCGATCAACCCCAGGCCGCGGCCCAACTGTTCTCTGGGAAAGGTTTCCTTGATGATCGCCGGTCCCGCGGCCATCATCATCGCTCCGCCCAGGGCTTGGCAGAATCTGGCAAAAATCAGGAAGGAAAGGGCTGGAGCGTAGGCACAGGCCAGGGACCCCAGGCCGAAGATCAACAACCCGGCGGTGTAGATCCTGCTCCTGCCCAACCGGTCGGAAAGATGGCCCCAGAAAAGGAGGGAGGCGGTGATGGTGAGCAGATAGATCATCACCACCCACTGGGTGTCGCTGAGCGAGCTGTGGAACTCCTGCATGATGAAGGGCAGGGCGATGTTCACCATGCTGCTGTCCAGGGTGGACATGAAGACGCCGGTGGCCACGATGAGGAAGGTGGGCCATTTGTTTGCAGGGGAAGACACGGAAGGGATCTGTTGCCTCTGGGGAAAAAAGAGCGGGATTGGCAGACCAGACGCATTGGCGCTGGTCGATTTTTTTGTAATGTATCGCAAGTCGGCTGATCCTGCAAAGAGGATTGCTGCAACAATGGCTTTTTACGATTGTACCCACTGATTCCGAGGAGAAAAATGGCTGGGACTCAAAGCGAAGAAGAGGACGACAGAATAGCCCGGTGTGTCGCGGCCTGCAAGGACCCGGCCCTGGGGGGGATTCTGCGGACGGCGGCCAGGGCGGCCCTTGCCGCGGGCAGCGTCTTGCGAGACCTGCACAATAAGCCCCACCGGATAACCCATAAGGGGAGCATTGATCTGGTCACCGAGGCGGACGTGGCCGCGGAGCAGACCGTGCTTGCCATGCTGCGGGAAGCGGGCGACGGCATCGATTTTCTCGCGGAAGAATCGCACTCCTCCTATAAAAAACTGCCCCAGAGCCCGGTCTGGATCATCGACCCCTTGGACGGCACCACCAACTTTGCCCACGACTTTCCATTTTTTGCCGTGTCCATCGCCTATGCCGAGGGCACGGTCAGCAAGGTCGGGGTGGTGTACGCGCCCATGCAGGACGAGCTTTTCTGCGCCTGCCTCGGCAGCGGCGCCTGGCTCAATGGCAGCCCCATGCGGGTTTCCGGGGCGGCAACCTTGCAGGATTCCCTTTTGGCAACGGGCTTTCCCTATGCCATTGCCCAGGAGGTCGAGGGGGTGATGGCAGCCCTCACCCGGTTGCTGACGCGATGCCAGGGGGTGCGGCGGACCGGGGCCGCGGCGGTTGATCTCGCCTATCTTGCCTGCGGCAGGACCGATGGCTTCTGGGAGATCAACCTCAAGCCCTGGGATACCGCAGCCGCCATGCTGCTGGTGAGCGAGGCCGGGGGTAGGCTGACCACCTACGACGGCGAAGAATATACCCCCTATGTCCCGGAGGTGGTGGCGAGCAACGGGAATATTCATGCCGAGCTGGTCGGGCAATTGGCGGATTTTACCCGGGAGGGGAAAAAGTGAAGAATGAAAAGTGAAAAATGGAGAATGACGGCGGTTTTTTTCTATGAACATACTGCCACAATGTGGTAGTCTTTTCGGAAAACAGGGCCGGAAAAACCCCCGCAGGCCATCCTGTATCCCCAAAAACGAAGAGAGCTGGAGACGCGCCATGGACGCTGAGAAGAAAATGCATTTTCATACCCGGGTGATTCATGCCGCCCTCACCCCGGGAGAGTGGCAGGGCGCCACCCTGCCCCCTATTTTCCAGACCGCCGCCCATTGCCACGAGACGGCGGAGAGCTTAAGCGATACCTTTGGCGGGCGGACCACCGATCATATCTACGCCCGGCTCACCAACCCCACCAACCGGGTGCTGGAACAGAAGCTGGCCGGGCTCGAAGGCGGCCGGGGTGCGGTGTTCATGGCTTCGGGCATGGCGGCGATCACCAATAGCTGTCTGGCTCTGCTCCGCGCCGGGGATGAGTTTGTCTGCGGCAACTCGCTCTTCATGTCCACCTATGTGCTCTTTGCCAATGTGTTCAAGAAGTACGGGATCACGGCCCGCTTTGTCGAGTCCACCGATCTGGCGTCCATTGAGGCGGCGATCAACGAGAAGACCCGTTTTCTCTACCTTGAAACCATCGGCAACCCGAAGATGGATGTGCCGGACCTGGCCCGGGCAGCGGAGCTCGCCCACCGCCACGGGTTGCCCCTGGTGGTGGACAATACCCTGGCCACCCCCTACCTCTGCCGTCCCCTGGAGCTGGGTGCGGACATTGTCATCCACTCCACCACCAAGTACCTCAGCGGCCACGGCGACGCGGCCGGCGGGGTGGTGATCGACGGGGCGAAGTTCGACTGGAGCAGCGAGCGTTTTTCCGATTTTGCGCCCTTTGTCGAGCGCAAGGGGGAGCTCGCCTATCTGGACCGGGTCTGGCGGGAGCTGCACATCAATTTCGGCACCACCGCCGCGCCGCTCCATGCTTATCTGACCCTGCTGGGCATGGACACCCTGGCCCTGCGGATGGAGCGCCATCTGGCCAACGCCGAAAAGGTCGCCGCCTTTCTCGCCTCGCGTCCCGAGGTGCAATGGGTGAATTACCCCGGCTTTGCCGACCATCCCCAGCATCGCGTGGCGCAACAACAGTTCGGGGGGTTGGGCTTCGGCGGCATGCTGACCTTCGGCCTGGCGGATCAGGCAGCCTGTTTTCGCTTCATCAATAATCTGAAGCTGGTCTATCATCTGGCCAACATCGGCGACTGCAAGAGCCTGGTGATCCATCCCTATTCCAGTCAGTACCTTTCCTTTGCCGAGGAGCCGAAGAAGAATCTCTCCATCACCCCGGATCTGGTGCGGCTCTCCGTGGGAATCGAGGCGGCGGAGGATATCATCGACGATCTGGCTCAGGCGCTTGCGAAATCCAGGCCATGAACCCCGCCTGCCGCAACCTGGTAGAAAAGGAGTTTTTCACCTTTGCTGAGCCGCCCCACGAGCTGGTGCTGGAAAGCGGCGAGCGGCTGGGGCCGGTGACCCTTGCCTACGAAACCCTCGGCACCCTGGCCCCGGACAAGGGTAACGCCATCCTCGTGCTCCATGCCCTCACCGGTGATTCCCATGTGGCGGGCTGCTACACCACAGAGGATGCCCGGCCCGGCTGGTGGGAGATCATGGTCGGGCCCGGCAAGGCCATCGACACGGAGCGCTATTTCGTCATCTGCGCCAACGTGCTGGGCGGCTGCATGGGCTCCACCGGCCCTTCCTCAATCAACCCGGCCACCGGCAAGCCCTATGGGATATCGTTTCCTCTGGTCACCATCGGCGATATGGTGACAACGCAAAAGGCGCTCATCGACCATCTCGGCATTGCCCGGCTGCTCGCGGTGGTGGGCGGTTCGGTGGGCGGTATGCAGGTTCTGGCCTGGTGCGCCCGCTATCCCGAGATGGTGCGGGCGGCGATCCCCCTGGCCACCACGCCCCGGCATTCGGCCCAGTCAATCGCCTTCAACGAGGTGGCCCGGCAGGCGATCATGGCCGATCCCCACTGGCAAGGGGGCGATTATTACGGGGGGGCCAAGCCCGAC
>Ga0074195_1001706_pt1 | contig 28726 bp, 26 predicted proteins | sample EPASupsiteHSE623_FD_64525 | JGI IMG/M metagenome (GOLD analysis project Ga0074195, IMG submission 64525) | Bioremediated contaminated groundwater from EPA Superfund site, New Mexico - Sample HSE6-23 | ecosystem: Environmental > Aquatic > Deep subsurface > Groundwater > Contaminated ... | reverse complement strand
GATCGCGGCTGAAGATCGCAGCGGTCATACCAATGAGAATGAGAATGGCTGCTGCTGCCATGACGATCTCATCCATTGCGCTTCATCCCCCCGGACCAGGTACTGGCGATCGCATTGGATTCGAAGGTGGACCCGACAAAAAACGCCGCAGCGGCAAGGATAGTGAGCGGGTGCGGGATCAGGAGCGCGATGATAGCGGTGACAGCAAACGAGATGACATTGAGGAAGGGCAGTTTGCGCATCGTATTGCGCTCGGTAATAATCCGCAGGGCTGCATATACCGCGATTGCTGCGCAGAGGTATATCGCGATCATTGGCCGCCTCCCAGCAGCCGGACCTTGATCTCCCAGAGACGGCCGATCAGCCGGCTGGACCGGGCATGGGAGATACCCTGTATGGTCAGGATGGCAATCACCATGCCGGCGATGAAGTCCGAAGCGGCAAACCCGATCTGGGTCATACCGTAGACAAGGAAGGTCGCGGTGATTGCCCCGGTCGTACCCGCGTACCCGGGGTCATAGCAGATCCGGTTCCCGATATAGACGAGCAGGGCCGCAAAAAGACCGCCGGGAAGCCCTGCGCAGTACACCCCGCAGGAAGCAAGGAGCGTGCCGGCCGAAGCATCGGGAGATGAAACGATATTGCCCAGCATGAATCCGCCGTGCAGGTTCCCGCCGCCCTTTTCCACTTCCTCTGCGATAGCGGTTGCCCCGCACACTCCCCCGCTTTCGGGAAGCCGGAAGAATACATCAATAGCTACAAAATTGATCCAGCACAACGCTGCGGCAATAAGGATACGGGCGGGCTCATCGAGCATGGTACAACCCGGCGAAAATCATCGTCTGACGAAACATCAGCGGGATACTGGATAAAGGTTGTGATATTGACGGACTCCTTTTCCGTTTTTAAAACCGGGGGCAGGGAGAAATAATGGTCGGCTGGCATCATACGTGGACTTTATCCGGCAACACGGTCCGCACCAAATGCGGGTACTGCACCCGTTGATGAATTACCATAGATCTATTCGGAAATAGTAGCGGATAGAACGATTGTCAGTTTGATTCATTTGTTCTCTCTCTGACTGTGCTTGGAAGCAGCGCTGCACCGAAAGGGACGATATCCATTTTCACGGTCATGCCGGTGATATTGCGGGGTGAACCAAATGGAAGCTTCAGAGGGGTTGGAATGAAATACGCCCGATACGGGCTCCTTTTCCCTTTCCGGCATTCCGGTCAATACCGGAAAACCCCGATAATTCCCTCTTTTTGGTTCCTGTGGAAAATAAGCCTATTACACGCCCTGTTTGCCAAAATACGGGAGGAAAGCCCCTCGCCCAAAGCCCGCCAAAGGGCATTAAATCAAGGCATTTTTCGCCACCTGATTCAACCCATACGGACCCCGGAAACCCTGCCGGAATGCGAATATGAGACTCATTTTTTCCGGGATGCTCGTTTTTCGTGGAGAATGAAGCAGGAGTAGAATTAATTCCGGTAAAAAAATTCATCCCGGGAGTTGCTGATTCAGGGAATTAATTATCACAATTCACATCCCATAGGAAAACTACATGAAAGAAGACACACGGTGGAAACTGATCGCAGGGATCGGTCTGGTTACGTTATCTCTTGCAATGTTTACCGCCCACTACCTGCTCTTCCAGGACTCACATCACCTGTTCATATTTTTTATCGGGGATCTTGCTTTCATCCCGATCGAAGTACTCATTGTCACGCTCATCATTGACCAGATGCTCGAATCCCGCGAACGGCAGCGGCGGATGGAAAAACTGAATATGGTCATCGGTACCTTCTTTTCTACCATCGGGACTCCGCTTCTCGCTCAGCTGGTCCGGGCCGATTCCACGATCGACAAGGTAAAAGAGCGCCTTGTTATCGGCACTGACTGGCATAATGAGATGTTTAAGGATGTACAGGTTTGCCTGAAGGACCACACGTGCAGTATCGACATCGGGCATGTGGACAGGGACGCCCTGAAGAGTTTTCTTGTCAGTCATGAGGACTTTTTACTCCGTCTTGTCGAAAACCCTATGGTCTTTGAACACGAAACGTTCACCGACCTCATCCTTGCCATCAACCACCTGACCGAAGAAATAAAGGCACGGGGCGATCTCTCCACACTCCCCCCATCAGACCTTGATCATATCGCAAAAGATATCCAGCGGGTCTATTCGCAGCTGATTCCTGAATGGGTCAAATACATGGAATACTTAAGGAACCATTACCCGTACCTCTTCAGCCTTGCAATACGGAAGAACCCGTTTGACGAATCGGCATCGGTCATCGTCCGGCAGATTCCATAACTCATCCTTTTTCCTTCGTGATTTTCCTTCAGAAGATTACGCAAATAATTTTTGTCACCCGGGCAATAGTTAACGCAGGACTATTCCTATGGTTGCCGAACTCCTGACTGACATCCTGATCGTTTTTGCCATTGCGCTCATCGTCGGGATGATCTTCAACCGGATCAAGGTGCCACCCCTTGTCGCGTTCATCCTGACCGGGGTCATTGTCGGCCCCTATGGATTTAGCATTATCAAGGGGCAGGAACAGGTCACCAGTCTCGCGGAGATCGGTATCATCCTGCTGCTCTTCACCATCGGCCTTGAGTTCTCATTCAAGGATCTCTGGAAGATCCGGCTCATCGCCATTGTCGGGGGTGCACTCCAGGTCGGACTATCCTTTGCATTCTTCTGCGGCCTTGCATTCCTGTTCGGTCTCCCGGCAAACATAGCCATCCTGATGGGGTTCCTCTTTGCCCTCTCCAGTACCGCAATCGTACTTAAAATCCTGCACCAGCGGGGAGAGATGGACTCCCCGCACGGCAGCATCGCGCTCGGTATCCTGATCTTCCAGGATCTCATGGCAATTCCCATGATCATGGCAATCCCGTTCCTCGCAAGCATCCCCCAGCTGGATTCCACTCCCTTTCTCTCGAGTCCTGCTCTCACCGTACTGGTAATCCAGGATCTGCTGATTGTCCTCATCCTTATTGCGTGTGCAAAATGGATCATTCCAAGGGTCATGCACGAGATCGCCCGGACCCGCAACCAGGAGCTCTTCCTGCTCGTTGTCATCCTGACCTGTTTTGGCGTTGCGTGGCTGGTCTCGTTTACCGGCATCTCGATAGCAATCGGTGCCCTGCTTGCCGGGCTCATCATCTCGGGATCGGAATACAGCCACCAGGCAGCGAGCATTGTCCTTCCGTTCCGGGATATCTTCACCAGTTTCTTCTTCATCTCTGTCGGCATGCTCGTGGATGTACGGTTCCTGCTGGCAAATTTCTGGCTGGTCCTCTTCTTAATCCTCCTTGCAATCGTGGCAAAGGCCCTGCTCGCAACTGCCGCTCCCCTTGCACTCGGGTACCCTCTGCGGACTGCGATGATGACGGGCCTCGCCCTTGCACAGGTGGGGGAGTTCTCGTTCATCATCGCCCAGAGCGGATTTGTAACCGGCATCCTGCCGTTTGAAATGTACCAGACATTCCTTGTTGTCGCCCTGATCACGATGGCCGCCACACCCTTTGTGATTGGTATCGGCCAGCCCGTTACCGGACGGCTCTGTGCAGTGCCGGCATTGTCCCGGGTTGCGCAGGGGACATGCAGCATTAATGACACCAGGTCACGCCAGAGACACAGGGATCATCTGGTCATCATCGGGTACGGCGTTACCGGAAAGAACCTTGCCCTTACTGCACGAAAGGCAGGGATTACGTACAGCATCATCGAACTCAATCCTGATTTTGTGATAGAAGCCCGGGCAGGAGGAGAGCCGGTAGTATTCGGTGATGCGACCGGGCAAGGGGTGCTCACTCATGCCGGTATCGCACAGGCACGTATCGTTGTAGTGGCAATCAATGACCCGGTGGCAGTCCGCAAGGTCGTCAGCCTGTGCCGGGGCCTCAACCCGTCTCTGTCAATAATTGTGCGGACCCGGTATGTCAGCGAGGTCGAATCCCTGCATGATATCGGGGCAGATGAAGTGATAGCAGAAGAGTTCGAGACATCGGTTGAGATCTTCACGGTAGTCCTGAACAAATTTTTTGTCCCGCGTGACCGGATTGAATCGTTCATTACGGAGGTCCGGGCCAATGGTTACCAGATGCTCCGCAGCAGGAATACCGCTCAGGGCACGCTTACGGATCTCGTGCGGCATATCCCGGATGTCACGATCACCACCCTCACTGTTGAACCCGGGTCACCTCTTGACGGTACCACACTGGGAGAGATCAGCCTGCGGAAACGGTATAATCTTCTCGTGCTGGCTATCCGGAGAGGCGAAAATATTATCACCGGTCTGAACGGTGAGACCCGGATAGAAGCGGGGGATAGTGCGATCATCTATGCAACACCGGAAGATATCGCAAAGGGTGCGCTGTTGTTTACCGGGCAGAAAAATGACTGATAATTTCTCGTTTTACCCTGTTACCCTGCAACTTTTTTTATTAAAAACGTAAAACCGGAAATCAGGATGTGGGGGTCTCTTTCCCAAACATCCAGAACAGTTTCTTATATGCTCCGGCAAATGAAGTCCTCTCCAGCAGGAATACCATGATCGAGCAGACCAGGATGCTGAAGAAGATGATGATGTAGGTGATGTCCTGGATTGCCTGCCCGCTTGCGATCCCCGCTCCCAATGGCAGGGAAGCGAGCACCGCTGCTGCCAGCCCTTTGGGTTCCATAACGGAAACGATCGCAGCGTCCGATGCCGGCATGCTCCGGGGTATCGTGAACCAGACCATGACGATGCGGGCGAGATAGATGATGACCGTAATCGCAGCGCCAAGGTAAATGATAGTCATATCGCCGAAGTGGATCGAGATCCCGATATAGATGAAGAAGAACGTTTTCAAGAGGGACACGAGCTGGGCAAAAAATTCCTTTTCAACGGGAGTGAGTTCGACCTGCGTGATATCATCACCAAGGAACGGGAGAATCTTCTCTGCCTTGAAATAATACAGGTTCCCCAGCGTCAGGCCGAGTGCCAGTGCAGCAATCGCCCCGGAGAACCCGAGCAGGTTGACGAATCCGAATACGATAAAAACAAACGCAGGTGTGATAAAGACGCTCTTGATACTGGCGATCCTGTGGTAAATTGACGACCACCAGACACCGGCAGCGACACCGATAATAATTGCGATGAGGAACGAAGCGAGAAGGTTGCCGATAAGGTGGCCGAAATTAAACTCATCCAGTTTCACGACATCGATGAGGGCGAGCAGGACAACGATGCAGAGCACATCGCTGATCGCGGATTCAAGAGCCAGGATCGCCTTGGTGTCATTCCTGATGTTCAGGTAATTGGTGAACGGGATGACAACCGCAGAAGATGTGCCGCCAAGGATTGCCCCGAGCATGAACGATTCGATCAGCGTGAACCCGGCCCAGTAGTTCATAACAACAATACAAATGCCGGTGATGATGACGAAATTCGCGACAGTGATCGCCATCGTCCCGTTGATGGACTTTTTTAAGGTTTCAAGGGTGATATGCAGGCCGCCTTCGAACAGGATGATGGCCAGCGTGACCATAGTAAAGAGCGGGCCGACAACCCCGAAGGCTGAAGGGGCGACAAGGCCGAGGAACGGACCGATGATGATACCGATGGCGATGAGAAAGAGCACATCGGGGATCTTGGTAAGCGTAAAAAACCGCGAAAGGATATTGCCAAGGAATATGAGGATACCAAGGAAGAGTACGGTTACTGCTGCATCCATTGGTTACCCTTTGATCGGAAGGGAAATTATATGTTTTCAAAAGATCCGTCCCATATGGAACGAGGTTCTGAAGAAATGCTCACCCGCCCAGAAAAGAGATATGGAATTCATTCATATAACCCGTCATGAAACCCGGTAGCGATTCAGTTAAGAAACCTGATAACGATTCAGTCATGGAGCCCGGCAGCGATAAACAAGAAATTGATTTTCTTCAGGTTCTTCAGGTTGGGGGCGGAATTATCGGTGCTGCTTTACTGGTCTGGATAATTCTCCGTTTTCTCCATATTCTCTGATATATTGTTATAATCTTTTTTTTAAACCGGACAGGAGACCCGATGAAAAATACGTCAGCAAAAATCCAAAAGGTTTACCCATTTTCAATCCCAGTGTATAGGTAATGACCGGGACAGGGACCTCCTCTTCAAAGATCGTCAAAGCCCTCGGTCTGGTGTTCGGCGATATCGGCACAAGCCCGATCTACACGGTCGGGGCCATCCTGCTCTTCCTCCTGCCCACGGTCCAGAACATCTTCGGGCTCCTTTCCCTGATGACGTGGACGCTGTTTACCATCATCACCATCCAGTACATCTGGCTTGCCATGTCACTTTCCGATAAGGGTGAAGGGGGAACGATCGTTCTCAAAACGCTCCTCGATTCCCTGTTGAAGCCCGGCATCACCGCATCGGCCGTATCCGTGCTGACGATCATCGGGATCGCGCTTTTCATAGGGGACGGTGTGATCACCCCGGCCATCAGTATCCTCTCGGCAGTTGAAGGTATCCTGCTGATCCCCGGGTTTGAGACAACAAGCCAGATAGGTATCCTCCTCATCGCGGCCATCATCGCCATCGGGCTGTTCCTCTTCCAGAAACGGGGAACCGACCGTGTTGCATTTGCATTTGGGCCTATCATGGTGATCTGGTTCGGTGCCCTCGCGGTATCCGGCGTGATCTCGATCATCGGCGCCCCTCAGGTACTCTATGCGTTAAGCCCGACATTTGCCCTGGCATTCATCCTCGAAAACGGTTGGGCCTCGCTCATCGTCATGTCCGCAGTCATTCTCTGTGTCACCGGGGGAGAGGCACTCTATGCCGATATGGGACATCTCGGTCGGGAGCCGATTGTCAAAGGCTGGGTCGTGGTCTTCCCGGCACTCGTGCTCAGCTATCTCGGGCAGGGGGCATACGTTCTCCAGACCGAGAATACCCACAACGTCCTTTTCGCGATGATCCACCATATCAGCCCGATCGTCTATGTCCCCTTCCTCATCCTGAGCATCTGTGCCACGGTCATTGCCTCGCAGGCGATGATCTCCGGCATGTTCTCGATCGTCTACCAGGGCATGACTACCCGCATACTCCCGAAGATGAAAATTGAGTTTACGTCGTCTGAACTACAGTCCCAGATCTATATTGACGCCGTCAACTGGCTGCTGCTGGCCGCAGTGCTGGTCGTCATGTTCGAATTCCGCTCATCGGAGAACCTTGCATCCGCGTATGGTCTTGCTGTTTCGGGTTCGATGCTGATCTCCGCCATCATGATGGCGATCATATTCCTGCACCGGCGCAAACCCGTCCAGATGATCCTCTCCGTGGCTCTCATAATCATCGACGGCTTGTTCTTCATCTCGACCCTCCTGAAGATCCCGCACGGGGCCTACTGGTCGTTCATCATGGCTTCCATCCCTCTCATCATCATTGTCACGTTTATTCTGGGGCAGGAGAAGCTCCACACTATGCTCAAGCCAGTCCCGCTTGGGGATTTTCTCCCACGGTACCAGCAGAGTTACGAGACCCTCCCGAAGATCCGGGGGACCGCACTCTACTTTATCGGGGATATCAGGAAACTTTCTCCTTATGTATCCCAGGTCTTTTTCCAGAATGAGATCCTGTACGAGAACAATATCCTTGTCTCTATCAAGGTCACCGACAAACCGTTTGGTATCAGCACAACGTTTGATTCCGCTCTCGCTCCGGGACTCCATCTCTTCACGGTCACTGCCGGGTATATGGAAATTGTAAATGTGGTTGGATTATTAAAGGAGCGGGGAATCGATGAGAAGACGATCTTCTATGGCGTTGAGAATATCGTGAGCGATAAACTCATCTGGCGATTCTATGGAATCATAAAAAAGAATTCACCGCCGTTCATCCAGTTCTATGCCCTGCCCCCGGAAAAGATCCACGGGGTTGTTACCCGGGTTGTGATGTAATCTGTAAAGGACTCATCGCAGGGTGGATTTTCGGGATAACCTGATTTATATGGATCAGATCCCATTCTCTTGAATAAGTGTGATATGGTAAACAGCATAACAGAAAGCATCCTGGCACGGGGGGTCCCATACCGGGCAATCGCACTGCTTATTCCGGTCCTTGTCGTGATTATCCACATCAGTATAATGGCAGCAACGCTCCCGCAGGCCCAGTTTTTTACTATGCTCGGGCTCATAGCCGCTTACCTCATGCCTCCCGCCGGAAAAGAGACGGTCATCCCCATTGGGATCGCTCTCGGCATCCCGTGGTGGTACATGGCTCTCTCCATTGTCATGATCGATGTCGAGACCGGCCTCTTTATGGCGCTGAACTTCGACCTTGCGTACCGCATCCCGTATCTTGGGCCTCTACTGTCGAATCTTACAAAAAAAACAGAGCAGTTTATCACCGAACACCACTGGCTTGCCGGCCTCTGGTTCTTTGCCATCGTACTGATGGTGATGGTGCCGGTCCTCGGGAGCGGGGGGATACGTGGCTCCATTGCGGGAAAAATACTGGGAATTATCAATGTGCTCGTCTTCTTTGCAATCCTTTCCGGCTCCCTTATAGGATGTTTTGGCATTGCGCTGGGGTCCGATGCGATCCTCACCTACCTCTGTAACAACGGGACGCTTCCTGCGGAGATTGGCGCACGGGTGTGTGGCGGGGGCTGAATCTATATTTTTTCTCGGATAATCTTTTTCTCTGTTCAGAGAATATTCTGCTAAAAAAAGGCGAATCATCAGGATCTTAAAAAAAGGATCTCACTGATGAGTGGCTGCTGTGGACAATCCTGTAAAAAGTTGTTCCTGGAAAATCAGCCCCGGACACCGGCAGTGGCAGTTGGTGTTTTTATTACATCCTCCGCCGTTTTTGTTATACTATTCCAAAACGTACCAAACGCCTCGGTTATAGAGTCAAAGAGGGTCTTCTCCCGTATCTTCCCCCCCTCACGGACACATTCCTTCGATTTTGGGATGAGCTCAAATATCGTCTCCTCAGGAATCTTGATGAGATCAAATCCCATTTCGATCGTAACTGATGAACCGGGAGCGGTAATGATCGAAAGCTCGTCCCCCAAAGGAGTCGTTTTCCCCTCTCCGATCTGGAATGCGATATACTCTGGCACTGTCGGGTCCCTCGTATAATGAACTGCATACACCATGCCCTTATTTACTATCGCGGTATATGCCTGGCGCTGTTGCATTCCCCGGCACTCTATCTGCCGTGTCACGACCGCATACCCGCTGGTGTCCGGTAATGTTGCATATGCCTTGCTGTTTGTTCCGACCGGAGCGGTCCCGAACGTGGCACTGGCTCCCCACTTCTGATATGCAGGGACCGTGTAGGTGTACGGCCCGGTGATGGTGTGCATCACACTGCCCGGGTACCGGATGGCAACAAGCGTACCGTCACCAACCTCAATGTTCCATCCCTCTGCTACCACGTCCCCCCGCGACGCGGTGATGGTGCTTCCTCCGGCACGGATCTTCACATCCGAAGGGTTGGTTAGCTGGGCAATGTACGCGTACGCTGTGGGGGAAGAGAAACTGAGCGCGTAGGTGATGTATGCGTCAAGGGCCTGATCAACCGTCATGCCATCGGTAACCCCGGCTTTTGCCAGGTACGAAGCAGGGACATTGTCCTTGAACTGTGCAGCCGAGGTCACACCGTTGCGATCGACAAATGCCGAAACAGGTGCGGCAACGCATATGACAATGAGGAGGAGGCAGGCAAAGGAAAACCGGTTCATATTCCTTCTATCAAATCAGATATAAAATACCTTTTGGCTCGCGTTCTGCGGGTGTAACAAAAACCAGTTGTTCCCATCACAGAATCAAAAGAAAATCAGGGTTGGTAATAGACCTTCATAATCCCTTTTACCGGCATATTCGAGAACGGTTCAAGGAAGAAGACAATCTCTTCGGTACCGTGCGCTTCGACACTTGTGTCAGTGACAGCCTGGAAAAATTTCACATAGCCAACGCTGTCCCGGTTGAATGAGGGGGAGGTCCGGTATTCATAGACCTTACTGTACTCCTCCATATACGCATCGTACTGTTTCAAAGTGACAAACCGGACATTGACCGGTGCATCGGCTGAGATCTCGACCTTGAGATTTCGGAAATATCTCTGATCAAGGTTGGGCCGGTTCATGGAGTATGTCCAGCCTTTTGGTTTATCCAGTGGAATTTCCCGCCAGAAGATCCAGCTCGTGCCTGAAGTGGGTGCTTGTGTCTGTTGGGTTATGGTTAAGACGGGCGGGATTGCAACACCTGGAGATGGGGTTGTTGGAGTGGATACCGGCGATACCATTCTTGCTGTTGATGCCGGGACCGGGGTTCCGGAGAGTGTCGGTTCGGCATTTTTCCCAAGGACAACCCCCGTTGGATCGTACGTGCATCCGGAAAGGACGAGAGATATGAAGATCAGTACTCCGGCGCAGAAACCAAAGATTCTCATATTTCTCGTTTTAGATGTCGTCAGTTAATAGTTTTCCCTTATAGAGCCATGCCGAAATACTGCGCTGAACCCATGGGTAAAAACCGTCCGACCGGGGTTTAATCCCACGGGCCGGGTCCGTTCCGGTATTGAACGGGAAATCCCCGGATGTGTCAGGAGTCTTTTGGTACAGTTCCCCTGGTGAACAATTCCAGTTCCCCGGCATGGAACACGGATATCTCGACCGGCTGACGCTGCCGGTACCGCTTCACACACTCATTGTATTTCTCCGGATCATGACCGAGGTTACATAAGGTAAAATATTCGTGAATGGTCTCTAAAAAGGAGATCTGCTGGGTGAGAAACGCGTTCTCATATTCCTTGATCTTCCGGGCAGTTTCAAGGCACTCCTCATCGGACAGGGCCGGGTCATACCGCCCGTGCTCATTCAGGTGGGCGAACTGCCGCCACCTCACTTGTCCTGTTGCATCGGCATTCCGGCGCAACATGTGCGGGTAGATGTGGCAGACGGAGAATCTCCGGTCATAGATCCGGCACTTCCCATCCTCAAGAAACCAGCAGGAACCGGGCGGATCGTTTTTCATCCGGAGTGCATACCCCGAAACATACAACCTGCCGTTCTGGTCGCAGAACTCCGGGTCCGGGGCTGGCTCATATGCGGCGGGATCGATCGTTTCCAGTTCAGCGACATCGTGATCGAGAAGGAAGATGTGGTTGTTGACCGCCCGGGTGCAGCATGTCCCGCAAGCATTGCACCGGAACCCGGTTGCCCTGATCTCTTCTGCCAGATCCTCAAGGGGAAATGCAAAGAGACGGTTCCGCTCCTGCATCAGTGCAACGATGCGATAGGGAAGCGGGACCTCCGGAGATGGGTCCATCAGGCCACGCTCCGATTTTTCCTGCCAGCCGTATCGAATTCAATTTTTGTAATCGAATATTCTGCGGTGACATATTCCCCATCCGGAAGAATCATGTCAGAGTCAACCTGCATCGGTATCCAGTACCCTTCCACGTTGGTATAGGAGGAGAAACGGCAGGCAAAATGACCGGGTACAGGCCTGCCGGTCTCCGGGTGCGTCTTCTCGTGCATCCCGATACTTTCGATCCATCCCCGGCCATTAAAACGGGCAATAGCTTCGACCGACCGGCCCTTATCCGTAATAATCGCTTTTGCAGTCGAATCATCAATATTTTCCCAGGAAATGAAGCCGGCAGAGCCGTGAATCATGGGGAACAGAGGCGTGCAGGCAAGGTACCGGAAGAGTGAGGTGGTTTTGATCGCATCATTGTGGACATTGTCCAGCGGGAAGACAGACAGCAGGTTGAGATTCATCCCCGCTTTGTCGTCAACATAATAATCGAATGCAGAGAGCCAGATGCCGGGGGCGTAAGTGATGGTTGAATGCCATACAAAACCCGGTGCGGCAAGTGAGAAGAATGCCTCGCCACCCATGTTCATCCACCGCCCGGTCTTCCCGTACCGGCGCCTGCCGGTAAAACGGAGATGCATGCTTCCGACCGGATGCTGGTTTTCTCCCAGCGCCCATGATACATAACGGGCAACCGGTTCGGGTTTGGACGGGATACCGAAAGTCGCGCGTAATGGCGCATAATGGATGATAAGACGAAGATAGCGGATCTGTTCTTCGATCATGATCGTGAAGAGTTCACTGCCCACAACGACAACGAACAGAAATATCGAGATGCACATGATTATCCCGAAAATCAGCATATCGATCATCAGCAGGCCCCCGGTGTCCGCAGCCTGACATCCACCTGCCGGAACGGGATCTCGATCTTCTCTTCACTGAACCTGCGGGCAATGCGGCTGTTCACATAATCCTGGACATCCCACGCGTAATCATAATTATTCGTCCAGATGATGAGCTGCCCGTTGAGACTGGATTTTCCGAATTCAAGAAAATAAACCGAGGGAGCGGGATCGGTGATGACCCATGCCGTCTTCTCCGCAGCTTCACGGGCAATGGCAAGAAGGATCTCTTTTACACGCTCCATGTCGGAACCATAGGCAACCGAGAACGGTATCCGGACTTTCAGGGAATAATCCGGCATTGCGTAATTGATAACGATGCTCGATGTAACTTTCACGTTTGGGACGGTTACGATCTGGTTGTCCAGCGTCTTGATCCGCGTACTCCGGGGGCCAATGCTCATCACGTCCCCAAAGAACGTATCGATCTTGACCCGATCACCGAGCCTGAATGGTTTGTCCATTGCAATGATTGCACCGCCTAAGAAGTTGCTCAGGATATCCTGCGCCGCAAGGGCTAGGGCAAGGGCACCGATCCCTGCGCCAGCGAGAAGAGGCGTGATATCGATCTTGAAGTTGGCGAGGATCAGGAGGAATGCCACGAACCAGATCAGGTATCGTGCCGCAATCTCGAGGATCGGAAGAAGCCGGTCATCGAGATCCGTCTCGGTTTTTTCTGCTACGAGTGTGCCATAGGTCCGGATGAGATTGTAGGTGAAGACTGAGGCGATCCAGGCCCCGAACAGGATAAACACTGCATTGATCACCTGATCGGTGATGAGCCAGCCCATGGATTCGGGCACAATCTCAAACCGGGTCAGGGCAATGTAGACGGACAGGGCAATAATAGCGACAACGAGCGGGGTTCCCACGGCCATGAGGATGATATCGTCCAGCTGCGAATCGGTCGCTTCTGCCTTCTTCTTCAGCCACCGTACGATGAGATGCGCAACGCCGGCCAGGACCAGCCCGGCAGCAACCGTAATTGCAGCATACAAAAAACCGTGATCCATTCAGGCACGCTCCCTGCACTGCGGTCTTTCAGCGGCACTTCGGATCATGACTTCCCTCCTTCCAGTTTCTTGTACCAGACGTTCATACTCTCTGTCGATCCGCAGATGTTGGTGTTGTTGGGGAGCAGTCCCCCGAACTGGTATCCAGCCCCGGCAAATACCGCATTGATAGGCCCGAAACTGGCCCGGGCAATAGTGTATGCCAGCAGTATCCCCTCTTTTTTCAGCTCCATTTCCATTGCATGGAGGAGCAAACCGGCAAAACCCCTTCCGCTGAAGAGCACGCCGGTGGCAAAATCCGTGACCTCTGCATTACGGTTCTCTGCATCGATCTCGCAGGACGCTACGGCCGCCAGCAGGTGGGATTTTTTGATCATAAAATACCGGATGTTTCCCTGCATAGAGTCCCGGATATAATCAGGATTCGTAATAGGGAACGGGTAGGTTTTGAAAACCGAACGGTATAATGCTGCAATTTCCTCCGCATTTCCTGCATGGGCATGCACCAGCGAGAATCCCTCCGGCAGTGTGTATGCGGTTCTTTCACCCGCATGCCCGAATGCTTCCGAAAGCGCGTCAGCAATAAGCTTCTCATCACGGACCTCCTTCCGTTTCGGATCGGTATATTTCGCCATGAACACCGCCGGCTCTTTGCCATAGAAGAAATACGGGACCGTGGCTTCCGAGATATACCCGGAGTTCGCAAATATTTCCACTGCGGATTCCGGTACCTTGACAAAGATTTTTGTGTACCCTTCCTTATGGGCGAGGTCATCGGCGTACCGGATGATGTCATGCGTGTCGGGCACGGAGAGTTTCATCACGTAAACCCGGTTGTTGAAATGGCCGTGCTGGATGGTGCTGTTCCCCCGGTGCAGGACTACATCACCCTGTGTCATCGTGCCTCCGTTCAATCCGATCGTTGTTCTCCGGGATCAGGGTTGTCGTTTCATCGTAATCGGCAAGGAGTTTTGCAACCCCGACCACTTTCGATTCATCAGCCCGATCAATGTTCAGCTGGAGCTTGCAGGAACCACAATCACCGTTGCAGAAGATACGATCGTAATTTGCCGGCTCCTGGTAGGTGCAGATCATTCCTTCGTAATTGCGTAAGACGACCTTGTGCACTGACCAGGTCAGCAGGTAGTTGGGAAAGACCGGGATCTTTCCCCCGCCACCCGGCGCATCGACAACGTACCGGGGGACGGCAAAACCGCTCGTGTGGCCGATCAGGTTCTCCATGATCTCGATACCTTTGGATACCGGTGTGCGGAAATGGCTGATGCCTTCCGAGAGATCGCATTGGTAGAGATAGTAGGGACGGATGCGGTTTTTGACGAGCTGGTGGACGAGCTCTTTCATTATCCTCGGGCAGTCGTTGATACCTGCAAGGAGGACCGACTGGTTGCCGAGGGGGATGCCGGCATCGGCGAGTTTTGCCACGGCTGCCCGGGCAGATTCAGTCATCTCCTTGGGATGGTTGAACTGCATGTTGATCCAGAGCGGGTGGTGCTTTTTCAGGACAGAGACCAGTTCATCGGTGACCCGGAACGGCAGGACGACCGGGACGCGTGTCCCGATGCGGATCACTTCGACATGCGGGATGGCGCGGAGCTCGGTTAAGATCCAGTCCAGGTAATCATCGCTGAGCATGAACGGATCTCCGCCGGAAAGGAGGACATCACGGATCTGCGGGTTGTTCCGGATATAGTCGATCCCGTCGAGGATTTTCGCCCTGTCCGGGATCGAATCCACGTCACCGACTTTACGTTTCCGGGTGCAGTGCCGGCAGTACATGGCACAGGTATTGCTGACCAGAAAGAGGACCCGGTCCGGGTAGCGGTGGGTGATGCAATCGCACGGACTGTCTTTGTCTTCGGCTAACGGGTCTGCAAGCTCGTAATGTTCAACGATCAGTTCCTTGGGCGAAGGGAATGCCTGCTTGAAGATCGGATCGTTTTTGTAATCGTTCACATCGATGAGCGAGAGGTAATACGGGGTGATGCTGAACGGGAACTTCTCGATGGTCTTTTTGAGGTGCTCCTGTTCGATGGGACGGAATTTTATCCCGAGGAGTTGCTGGAACGTATCGATATCCCTGACACGGTGCCGGACCTGCCAGCGCCAGTCTTTCCAGTACTCCGGAGCATTCTCCGGCTCCTGCGCCTTCTGGAGCAGGGCCGGATCGCCCCGGGTCTCTGCGCCCTGGAAGTGTCCTTTTAAGATAGACACGAGGTCTTTTACGGTATTTTTCACCTGCCCGCTCAGGTGTAGGAATGAATACGTTTGTTCATCCGTTGGATCGTTCTGCCGGGCTCGTTGCGGTGCGTCGGAGGCTGTTGTCATGTCTTTTGGCCCCCTTATAACAACCACAATTTTTTCGGCTCGAAGTCCGTCAGTGCGTGGCGGTAATCATCGAACCACCGGGCCACCGGGTTGCTCTTAAAGACCATGAACTTCCCGATGTTTGCAGAATCCGCAGCCTGGTGGTACCGCATGAAGACGTGATCGGCGGTCTTTCCCACCATCTCGATCTTGCCGGTTGCATGGGACATAACGAACCGGGCCCTTTTTGCGAGGCCGGAGCAGGCCTGCCAGGATTTCTGGAGGATCTCGTAGGACTGCTCGACCGGGACCTGGAAAAACTGGTTGCCCGTTGTTGGCCGGCACTGGAAAACATAGTACGGTGAGATGCCGGCAAAGGAGAGCTGGCGGAAGAGGGCGGTCAGGGTCTCGTGGTCATCGTTGATCCCTTTCAGGAGGGGTGTCTGGCTGACAACCATCACCCCGGCCTTCCTGAGGGCTTCTGCGGCTTCTTTCGATACATCGGTAATTTCGCGGGGATGGTTGAAATGCGCCATCAGGTAGATGCGCTTCTCCGGCGTGCTGTACCGCGAGAGGACGTACAGAAGGTCCTGGTCGTTGAGGATCCGGTAGGGATTATAGGCGAGCATCTTGCTGCCGATCCTTATGATGCTGACGTGCTCGATCTCCCGGAGCTGTCGCAGGACCGATTCGAGCTGCCGGGTTTCGAGCGTGAGCGGATCCCCGCCGGTCAAAAGGACGTTTGTGATCTCCTTGTGCTCACGAATATACTCGATATTGTCAGAAACATCTTTTACGGTCTCGCGTTCACAGGACATGAACAGCCGTTTCCGGAAACAGAAGCGGCAGATACCGCCACAGACATCGGTGAGGAGCAGGAGGCCGGTCTGGTTATATTTGTGCTGCAGGCCGGGTTTTTTTGTATAATCTTTTTCACACGAAGGATCCGCAGATCCCCCGGTTTTAAGTTCACGAGAATCGGGAATGACAATCCTTTTGAGCGGATCATGCCCATCTTTCCAGTCGATAAGCGAGAGATAATACTCGTTGGAGCGGAACGGGAACAGTTCGGTAACCGTCTCCATCATCTCCCTCGCTTTGGGGGCGAGCCCGACCAGGTTGTCGAGCTCTGAAATTGATGTAACGTATTTAGGGTTCATTGCTTCACCTCGGTTCTGGGGTTGGCTCTGCCCGTAAGAGGGCAGGGGTCGAGCGGTGCGGAAATTTCCGATGGGTATTAACAGAAATTGGGTGTAGTTAAGTGCACCACTCAGTAAACTTTCATTATTGGGCTCACCCTTTAAACCCTTTGTGTTTGTCCTCTTTTGCATGTCGGAAATCCCGAACTTGTGCTGAAAACAGGCCGGACGGGAAAAATCTATCTAGCGGGCTTCGGCAACCAGAGCACAAAAAAAAGAAAAGTTTTTCCCCAATAATTATGCTAATTATCGGATTTCGGGCATTTTTACATTATTTTTAATATTTTGAATTACCACTACCATCGTATGGCATGGATAAAGTGTGATTCTGGCAGAAGTTTTGTTCAGGCAGAACAAATTACCAAAATCTGGGGTACCTACCAGGAAAATCCTGTTATGGGGTATAGCGGGGTGAAATCGACAATTATGATAACTGCTCTGGATTCCGGGAACGAGGAAAGTATTATTTCCCGCATTGAATTGGATTATAATCCATTTGACGATAAAAAAGATACTCAGGTAAAGTATGAAGACGCGAAAAAAAACTGGGAACTTGAAGTAATTCATCAGACGGATAAATATATGAAGGAAATTTTAATAGAAATAACGAAACAGATTGATACTGCGATAAAGACCAAAGAGCATCAGATTCTTGATTTTTCAACAATAAGGGTCAGGGATCCGAAATTACCCAAAAATCTGTCGTAATCCGAATGATGTACATGCATAGGTCCGGGTTCTGTTGGGGGTGTAAGCGGGGAAAATCGGTCTATGTGACCGGGCTGAATCCCGAGAGCCAGGAAACCCTCGATAAAGGATTTTCTTAAAAAGCAGATGACGGTTACAGGGTTGCATCGTAACATCTCCCATTTTCCTGCATCGGGACACCGGGAATCAGGGGGTCATGGACCCCGGGTGGAAATAAGCCCTGTACGGGCCCCGTTTGCCATGCTCCTCTCCGGAAAAACCCCGTAAAACCGTCCGTTTCGGTGCTTGTGGAAACGAAGGCAATATTTCGCTCCGTTTGCCAAAATCCTGGCGGAAACGCCCTCACCGGATGGCTGCCAAAGGCCTTTTTACCGGGGCTTTTTTGGCAACATAATTTACTCCATCCGGGCCTAAGAAACCCTGCCGGAACGCGAATATGAGGTTCGTTTTTTTCCGGGGATGGTTGAAAAACAGGGATTTGCAGGATTGAAGGTTTTTTTATCCTATAATATTGGATTTCCACTGGAACCTGTGGGGTACTTTTGAGAAAGGAAATCGATGCTTACACGGCCTTGGAAAGATAAAAAATATTCACCGGCTCAATTACTGCGAGAAAACAAAGGTTGATGTGGTTGCCCCACTATTTAGTTTAGACACAATTCCGGGTATCTTCACATAACCCGGAATGGCCTGCGCGGGAATGAAGTGCAGGAATATCATGCGGACGATGGTAACAATGCCATCGAAAAAACAGCATCGGGAGAAGACATCGATGCCAGTCCAGGATCCCGATGATCCACGGTTTCGTGGTGACGGCCCCTGAGGCCCTTTACCGTAACGGGCAGGTATCCGTACGGTTCGTTAAGGGAATTTCGCCGATATGTCGAAGCGGGCTCAAGAACGGGTAGTTATCCCGGTTTACTCCGGGGAATTTGGCCGATAGTTGATCCGGCTGATTCGCACGGAATCGCACGATACCGCGATGCTTAAAAAAACCGGGAAAAATTCCCGCAAAAGTATACAACCAGACAAAAATTCAGGAGATACACCACATAATGGAAATTGAGATTATAGCCGTGGGCGGATACGACGAAGTCGGGCGGAACATGACCGCTGTCCGCTGCGGAAAGGAAATTGTCATTTTTGACATGGGGCTCCGTCTCGACCAGCTGATGATCCACGAGGACGTGGAAGTTGACGAGATGCATTCCCTTGATCTGATCAGTATCAAGGCGATTCCGGACGACACCGTGCTGCAAAAAGTCGAAGGCACGGTCAAGGCGATTGTCTGCTCGCATGGGCACCTGGACCACATCGGGGCCATCCCGAAACTTGCACACCGGTACAATGCACCGATTATCGCGACTCCCTATGCAACCGAACTGATCCGCCAGCAGATCGCCGGTGAAAAGAAATTTGACGCGAAGAACAAGCTCTTCGCGCTCAGCGCCGGGCAGCGGTACACGCTCTCCCCGAACCTCATCCTGGAATTCGTGCGCACGCAGCACTCGATCATCGATACCGTGACACCGGTGCTTCACACCCCTCACGGTGCGATCGTCTATGCCTGTGACTTCAAGTTCGACCGGTCACCGGTCATCGGCCAGCCGCCGGACTTTGCCCGCTTCCGGCAGCTCGGCAAGGAAGGGGTGCTCGCCCTCATTGTGGAGAGCACGTATATCCATCGCCCGGGACGGTGCCCCAGCGAACGGATCGCCCGCGATCTCGTGCGGGGTGTCATCACGAGTTTCGAAGACGACAAGAATGCGATCGTTGTGTCAACGTTCTCATCCCACATCGCCCGGGTGAAGACCATTGCGGAATGTGCCCATGAGATCGGCAGGAAGCCGATCTTTCTCGGGCGCTCAATGGAGAAATATTCCGTTACTGCAGAACAGTTGAAACTGGTCTCGTTCCCTGAAACTGCAAGCGTGTACGGGAACCGGAGGACCGTCGATCGGATGATGCGCAGGATGATGAAGGAGGGAAAGGAGCAGTTCCTGCCGATTGTCACCGGCCACCAGGGCGAGCCCGGATCGATCCTGACCCGGCTTGCAGCGGGAGATACACCCTACCAGCTGGCCAAGGGGGACAAGGTGCTCTTCTCGGCAAATATCATCCCAAACCCGATGAATATCGGCAACCGGTATCGGATCGAGCAGCAACTCAAAATGGCCGGGGCCCGGATTTTTGATGACCTGCACGTGAGCGGCCATGCATACCGGGAAGACCACTACGAGTTTCTCGATATGCTCAAGCCCCGGCACATCATTCCTGCCCATGCCGACATGAAGATGACCGCAGGCTACGCCGACTTTGCCAGCGATCTCGGGTATACGCTGGATAACGATGTCCACCTGATGAGAAACGGGCAGCGGCTCCGGATCAAATGAGACCGGGGGATTACGGCGTGACCAGTACATGGTCACAGCGGTTTCATTTCCCCGGGTGAATCCACCAACCCCGGTAGTCCGGGATTACTGCTTCACAATCTCTCCGGGTTTCCCATAAGGAAGATCGTAAGCAATTTCAACGAATGCCGGAATACGTAATAATATCTTTAAAAATATCAGTTCATGTTCAGGACGGAGTAGTGCATGTCACCCGCAAGACACCATAACCAATCCCCGATGACAAAGATACTCAACGCCCTTTCATCAGATCGTAGTATTGTGATAATTACCGCTGTCTCCTTGCAGTCTATCTGATCAATACGGTTACTCCGCTGGGACAACCGGTCTGGCTTCTCTATTTCATTCCCCTTGTCCTGTCATACTGGTCGGAGAGGATATATGCAATTCCCACGGTCTGCATCGTTACCCTGCTCTTTCTGATTGGCGGTTTTCTCGTTTCCCCGCAGGGGATTGCGGTATCCGAGGCAATTCTTTTGCGGTTTACTTTTTTCCTTGTCTTTATCAGCGCATCGATTATCCTTTGGGCGATACGCCGGCGGCAACTCCTCTGAAAAAGGATTGTGACCGTCTTGAAATAGCATCCGGTCATGTCACGGAGTTGAACGTCAGGACAGCGTTTCCTCGCACTGATTCGCACGGAAAAAAGGAATCAGTTTTTCATTTGCAGAATTTTAAAAGATCATCGATTGATGTGAATCTGCCAGCTCTGGTACTCATTATCAGCATCCTTCATGTCCTCCCAGAGCCAGACCATCCGGTCCAGGAACCAGAGTTTCCCGCAATAGACAAGCGCCATCCCGAACACGGTCGGCCAGAGGTCGAACGTAAATACACCCCATAAGACAAACAGCATCCCGATACCCGAAACCGCAGAAAGAATATTCGGGACCGTCCGGTGGTGAACCGGAATGGGAACCGCGTCCCGGTTCAGCCAGACCCGTTCCCCGAGTACTGCCTTTGAAGTCCAGTGATCGAGCGATTGCGGAACCGAAAAGAGGCGGGGGTTTACCCATGTCCACAGCAGGGCAAGGGCAACCGGGATGACCGCCCACCATCCCAGCCAGAGCCGGCTCCAGAACGCGAGGATGAGAACAGGGAGAACGGTGAAGCGCAGGATCACGCTCCACGGGTTGGCGTGGCGCAGCCATATCGCATCATCCAGTGCAAAGGCCCGGGCAATCTTTCGTTCCAGCGTCATTATGTGCCCCGAGGATTGTTATGGTTCATTTCCCTTCATCGATACAGATCCCACTGGCATCATATCTGCAGCTCTCTGCTTTGAAGAACCAGTTCCGGTACACAATAGGTGTGATCACCGTTGTCAGCAGGCTCATGAGCACAAGTACGACATAGACGCCCTGATTGATAATGCCGGCTTCCAGCCCGATAAGAGCCACGATCATTGCCACTTCCCCCCGGGGGGCCATACCGAACCCGACAATAAGCGCGTCCTTCCGGCACAGTCCCATCAGACGGGCAGGAACCCCGCAACCGATGACCTTGGTGATGATGGCAACAAGGGTGAGGACGACGAGGAACAGGGCGATTTCCGGGGTGATTGCCCTTACATCCGCAAGGATCCCGAGTGAGACAAAGAAGATGGAAGCGAAGATGATCTGGAGGTATTCAGCCCCCTCCTTGAAATTTTTACTATGGGATAACTCCACGCTCTCGAAAGAAACACCTGCGATAAATGCCCCGACGATAGCGGAAAGCCCGACCGCTTCTGCACACATTGCGTAGAGGAATGCGACCATCATAGCAAAGATGAAGATGAACTCCGGAAATTTTTTACAGAACCCGGTGGCATCGAGCTTGCTGACATATTTGCTGACAATAAAGATGCCGAACGCTCCGCCAATAACGATAAACGCAACCGCTTTGATCGCTACTATGGCAATTCCCCCGGCCGAGACCGTGCCGCTCACGACATCGGTGCTGATTGCAAGAGCGAGCAGGCTGAGCACATCATCAATGACCGCTGCGCCGATGATCGCTTTTGCAGCCTCGGACTGGAGTTTGCCCATCTCCCGGAGCACATTCGCCGTGATCGCTATACTTGTCGCGGTCAGGGCGGTCCCGATGAAGATTGCACTTGCGGTATCATACCCGAAGGCGAGTGAGAGCCCGTATCCCCCGATCCATGGTATGATCACACCGACAGCAGCGATCACCCCGTTTCGTAACGAGAGGATTTCCTTAACATTGAATTCAAGGCCGATCACAAAGAGCAGGATCACTGCACCGAGATGGGCGAGACCCCGGACGAAATCCGTGTAGGTGATGAGCCCGAGTGCACTCGGGCCGACAAGGAGACCGACAAGGATCAGCCCGATGACGGCTGACTGGTTGATACGCGAAGCGATGAGGTATCCGCCGAGAGCCACGAATAAAAGCAGGCTCATCTGGAATTCCGGCGATATGAAAAGATTATCCATTGGCAATAACTTGGGAAGGAGAGTAAAAACCTTTTTTGGTTTTTTGCATAGTTCGATATGCCTGATCCTCCTTTCAAATCCCTGTCATCAGGAGATCCGTTTCCGGAGTGAGGGGACATGAGAGAAAATAAGCCCTATACGGGCTCCTTTTCCATTTCCGGCATCCCGGTCAATACCGGAAAACCCCGATAATTCCCTCTTTTCAGTTCCTGTGGAAAATACACATAAATATCGCTCTGTTTGCCAAAATGAGGGTGGAATCAATCCCTCCTAAAGCCCACCAAAGGCCTTTAAATCGATGCTATTTTAGCCACCTAATTTAGCCCATTTGGGCCCCGGAAACCCTGCCGGAATACCAATATGAGGGTCATTTTTTCCGGGGAGGGATCAAAAATCGGGGGCCGCTAAACGGCGTGGGTGGCAATCCATTTTTTCAGTTTTGTGAAAATCCTGGATATAGTCACGCTCATCGGGACTCTGCCCCACAGCCAGCGTGGGCTGCCCCTGCGGAATTTGTATTGCCGACATGAAGACGACCACACAATCCCCCGCTTCGATCTGTTCACCGGTTTTTGGTATCCGCTCAAGGAGTGAAAGAAGATTTTTCAACGCATTCGCTGTAGAGTCGGGATGTGCATCCGGCTATTAACCCGGCGACTGCGTCGTCAAGAAACGGGCCGAGTCTTGCAAGGATACCCGGTTTTTTCTGGTCATACCGGGTGAACTCAAACCGTGCATAGGTACCCCCGATACATTCTGCTATCGCCATACCGATGATCTCATCGCTCAACAGCGAGATCGGGTCATCGGCGATCTCTGAATTTTCCCGCTTGTTGTAGAGTTCATCTTCAAGAAGGATCGCCCCAAGGAGGAGCGATGCGACATTGGGATCGGTTAACGACTTCTGGATTTTGCGCATGATCTCTTTCGCAGCCTCCTCTTCCGGCATGCCGTGGGATACATAGAGTCCCATGGCAGCATCGACAATATCTTCAAGCGTGATGCCGTTATCGCGCAACCGCTGCTCAATTTCAAACATAGGAATAGGTGTGTGCCGAATGGACTATTATATCGTTGTGGATTTTAACCGATATCGGCTCTGTTGAAACCCTTAAGAGAAACATGCAGTCGCTGCTATGGATATCTCATATCCATAGGTCCCTGTGGCCTGACAGCCATGTACACACTTGGGGACTCTTGGGGACTCCAGCACTTCGTGCTTCAACCCCCGCCGCTTGGGCATCCCCCAATATAGCGATAGCCCGCAGAAGGTTGATGTAAAACCGGGGGTTAAGGGGATGCTCCCCTTGGGCTGCCTCCTCCTCTGGGGGAGAGAGGGGGTCACCCTCATAGTAGCTGAAAGACAATAATTAGACCCCAGAAAAAGAGGATTTCAACAGAGCTCCGACATCAACAGGATGAAGGTGGAAAAGGATCCATAAACTCCGCATCGGTGAATACTGCCGGAAAAATTCTGTACCAATGATGAAAGGCTGATATATTGCGACCAGTGCACACAGTTCCCCCGGCATAAAAGGGATTACGGAATATACCGGAAGGGATAGAGCAATTTTTCAACGCTGACGATTGTCAACCCGGTATCGTAACTTTAAATTATCATCGCACACCACACTATCGTACCGGCGATGAAGTCCGCCACAAAACGCCACGGTCGGCTGATGACTTCTACCTCGTGAACAGGTAGATGATGCCGATGATCCCTGAACAGGAAACAACTATCCGGTATATCCGAAAACGGCGATGCGCATCCGGCGGGTACTGTTTTTACCAGCTCGATGAGCCGAACGCCGGCGACACATTCTATGCCCTTGCTTCGCTCGCGATGCTGGATGCATTACCGGACGATGACAACGCAAATCTCTTGTATCTTCACACGTTCCAGCACCTGGATGGAAGATTTTCCAACGTGAATGTCGGGCATGCCGTGATCCGGAGCCTGAATCTTCTCGGTGAGCGACCGCACAGCGATCCGGCAGGCTGGATTTTGTCTTCCCTGATGCCACCCGGTGACAGTACCCGCCCGGTCGAATCCTCCTCGCTATTTGAGTCCCTGTACCACCTCACCGGTCTCTGCTCGCTTCTCAGTATCGAAATTCCTCCCGAAAAAAAAGCCGCAGTCATCAGCGCTGTGCTCCGCTACCAGTACCCGGACACCGGCTTTGGATACCCTCGCTCCACGATCATCGAGACCGCCCATGCACTTGCCATCCTTGGAGCTCTGGACCATCCGGTCTCATCAACCGGTTCGACAGCATTTTTAAAACAGTGTGAAGACCCGGCCTATGGTTTTCTCGCGGTGCCGGGTACAAAACCCGGGTATCTTGAACACGTCCATGCCGGCGTGCTCGCCTGCTTGGTGCTTGGTTACTATTCGCCCGTGCTTATGCAGTGTGAAGAATTTATCAGGAAATGCTGCCGGGAGAATGGCGGATATGTCCGGTCGGTCTTCGGAGGATCGGCTACGCTGGAAAACACGTATCTCGCGCTGGATACCCTCAACCTGATTGGAAAGATGAGCAAACCCCCGGCACGCAGCAAGGATGCACGCAATCCCCTGCGGTGATGCGACTGAGGTGCGGGATATGAGTACGACATTCTTCTGCCCGTTCTGCGGGAAGCAGGGTCCGGATGATGAGCGGGTCTGTTCGCGGTGCGGAAAATCTATCGGACACTGGAAGGATCACCCGTATGAAGAACGGCTCCTGCTCACCCTGCACCACCCGCTCCGGGAACCACGGATGATGGCAATCCAGATCCTTGGCCAGCGGAAATATGAACGGGCTGTGCCAGCCTTTGCCGAAATGATTGCCGAAGGTCAGGACGTGTATACCCTGCGCGGGATTGTGTTTGCCCTGTCACGGATAAAAACCGATGACAGCTGCCGGTTGATCGCACGGCTGCGTGATCATCCGTCCCCGGTTGTGCGAATGGCATGTGATGAGGCAGCGGGTGCATTACCGGAAGGAGCATCGCGATGAAGTCTCCGGTCAAGCCCCGGCTGATGCGCATCCTGCTCGATGGCGAGCCGCATAGTGAGATCGATCTTGCCACCGGCGTCGGGTTTACGAAAATAGCAACGATACGGAAATGGCTGGATTCGTTCCAGAACGCGGGGTTCATGGAGCGGTTGAGGTGTGAATCATCTGCCGGATACGTGTGCCGGATTATCACGACAAAAGAAACGGTGCTGAAGATCTACCAGCACCCAGAATTCCGTGCACTGCGCCCGGAGATCCGCTCGGGAGCATGGTTCTGCCCGGTATTCACGCAGCAGTTCGCTATCCTGCCGGAGAATTTACCGGAACTTATCGATGAGATGGTCCGGGCTTCGCACACGTTCTTTGAAACGATCTGTCTGTATGATACACCGGAGAAGATCCGGGAAACCTACCAGCCCGCGCTTCTTGTGAACCGGCTTTACGGGGTTTCTGACCCGGTGTTCGATGACCTCTGCATCTGCTACCAGATCTTCCTGCATGCAGTGATACGGGATATCCGGTATGGGGGTCTTGGTGAAGGCTTTGCACAGCTCCTGGACAGGACACAGGCAATACTTGAACACCGGGGCGCTGGTTGTAGTGCGAGAGGAAAGAAAAAGATCGGCCCGGCGAGAGGAGACCATTTATGAACCTGCACTACACCGTTACCGGGCTGGTTTCGGGCCTGATACTGCCGGGCAACGACATCACTGACCGCCTTCTTATTGCGCTTGAGAATGCCGGCTGCGACACGTTCAGGGATGGTGACATCCTCGTGCTTGCTGAATCCATGGTCGCTACTGCCGAAGGGCGCATCGTTTCTCTGGATACCATTACCCCTTCATCCCGGGCATGTGAACTGGCCGCAAAGTACAGCATGGATCCGCGTGAGGCCGAGATCGTGCTGCGGGAGAGCGATGAGATTATCGGGGGGATACCCGGTTTTCTCCTCTGCATGAAAGGAGGTACTCTTCTTCCCAATGCCGGTGTGGATAATTCAAACGCCCCGCAGGGTTGTCTCGTACCGCTTCCGGCAGACCCTGATGCAAGTGCGGAAAGGATCCGGACAGAAATACGGGAGCGGAGCGGGGCTGATGTGGGCGTTATTATCGCAGACAGCCGCGTACACCCGATGCGATCAGGCTGTTGTGGGATCGCGATTGGCTGTGCCGGAATTCCTGCGGTTCTTGATCGCCATCCGGGGAACGATTCCTCCGGAAACGTTGCGGTCAAGGAGCGACTGGCAGTTGCTGATTGTATTGCGTCTGCCGCTGAGCTTGTTATGGGGGAGTCTGATGAGGGAGTTCCCTGTGCGCTTGTCCGGGGGCTGGGCCTTCCGGTCAGCGATCGTACCGGAGTTCCGGTTGTGAAGATAAACGACTGCATTTTTATACAGGCATTTCCTGAACTATGCCAAAACCACGAGAGGGAAACGGGGGGGTCTGAAAAATGAAACAAAAGACGCAGCGGACGATCGAGAACAGGCGCCGGGTAAAGGAAAGCAGTATCCGGTCCGGTTGAAATGAAAAGATGATGGGGCTTGTTTACCCGTTCCGCAGCACCGCACCCTTGTCTGCCTGCCCGACGAGCGCTGCGTAGCGGGCGAGAACACCCGTCAGGTTCTTCTTCGGCAGGGAATGGGTTTTCTTTCGCTGCTCCATTTCTCCCGGTGTGATATCCAGATCGATACGGTCTTCGTAGAGGTCGATCAGTATCCGGTCCCCTTCCTTCACAAGCCCGATCGGGCCACCTGCTGCTGCCTCCGGGGCCACGTGCCCGACACAGGGTCCCCGTGTACCTCCCGAGAACCTGCCGTCGGTAATGAGCGCAACACGGGTGTAGCCCTGCCCCATCAGCGCTGATGTAGGGGAAAGCATCTCCGGCATACCGGGCGCTCCCTTCGGACCTTCGTACCGTATGACCATAACATCGCCTTCCTGGATCTTCCGTTTCAGGATCGCCTCCATTGCATCCTTCTCGCCATCGAACACACGGGCGGGGCCCTGGTGTTTCCACATCTTCTCGTCCACCGCCCCGCACTTGATGACCGCTCCGTTGGGGGCAAGAGTACCCCGCAGGATCTTCAGGCCGCCGGCAGCGTGCACCGGTGCGGTTAAGGGAGCAATCACCCGTTCATTTTTCACCGGGTGTTCGTGGGCGATGACCTGAACTGTTTTTCCCGAAACGGTTATGACATCATCAAGTGAGGCTGACAACCGGTTCATGACCGCCGCGACACCCCCGGCATAATAGAGGGCTTCCATGGAATGCGGGCCGGCGGGCTGCATATGACAGAGATGCGGCGTGGTGCGGGCAATATCGCGGAACGTATCGAGCGTGACCGGGACTCCCGCTTCCTGTGCAATCGCCATGAGGTGGAGGACTGTATTGGTTGATCCGCCCAGCGCCATATCGACTTTGATAGCATTGGAAAAACTCTGCGGGGTGAGGATCTGCCGGGGCAGGATCTGCTCCTTTACCAGCGGCACAATACGCTCCCCGCTCTCGCGGGCAAGCCGGAGTTTTGCCGCATCAACCGCCGGGGTCGCTGCACATCCGGGCAGTGACATCCCCAGTGCCTCGGTCATGCACGCCATGGTGTTTGCCGTATAGAGTCCCTGGCAGGATCCACAGCCGGGCATTGCCGCGCATTCCAGTTCGCAGAGCTCGGACCCGGTCATCTTTCCTGCTGCCTGTCTCCCCACACCTTCAAAGACATCGATGAGCGAGAGTTCCTTTCCCTGCATATGACCGGAAAGCATCGGACCTCCGGTGACGACAATCGTGGGGATGTTGAGCCGTGCAGCCGCCATAAGCATTCCCGGCACAATCTTGTCGCAGGTACCGACGCAGACCAGACCATCGAAGCAGTGCGCCTGTGCCATCAGTTCAATGGAGTCGGCAATATTTTCCCGGGAGGGGAGCGCGTTTCGCATTCCTTCGTGGCCCATCGCAATACCGTCGCAGATCCCAATGACGCCGAACTCGAACGGCACGCCGCCGGCAGCCGTGATGCCTTCCCGGACTTTCTGCGCCAGCGTGCGCAGGTGAACGTGGCCGGGAACGATGTCGCTCCATGCATTGGCTATTCCGATGAATGGCAGATCCATCTCGCGATCGGTGACCCCCAGCGACCGCAGCAGCGAACGATTGGGAGCCCGCTGGTTACCTTTTTTTATTTCATCGCTTCTCATAATACATCATAAGATATTTCTTCAGGTCACCCTCTTAACCTCAGTGATTTTCGCCAGCGCATCAAAACGAAATAATTATAAGATGCTGCAAGGAAAGGTACTTCTTGTCAAATCTTTTAGACAGGCGATGAAGTCCGCCTCATAACCGCCGATTCCGGCTGATGACTTCTGCCACGAACCGGGATGTTCATGACCGGTCGGGAACGGCGGGAGACGTCTG
>Ga0074195_1001705_pt1 | contig 28739 bp, 25 predicted proteins | sample EPASupsiteHSE623_FD_64525 | JGI IMG/M metagenome (GOLD analysis project Ga0074195, IMG submission 64525) | Bioremediated contaminated groundwater from EPA Superfund site, New Mexico - Sample HSE6-23 | ecosystem: Environmental > Aquatic > Deep subsurface > Groundwater > Contaminated ... | reverse complement strand
TCGGCCACCTTTTCTCCAGGGGCATCATCGTTTCGCGCGACGACCTGGGAGCCCTTTCCCTCTGCCCCGACATGAGAAGCGTGAAGATCATGACCACGACGGGCGCCGGTCGCTTTGCCAAGCCGGAAGGCATCGTCCCGTCAGCCTGCGGCGCCGGCGACCCTGGCGCCGCCGACCTTGGCGCCGTCTGGGCCGCGGCCGGCCGGCCCGCGGCCATTCCCGACGCCGTCCTTCTCCCCATCGCCCTCGAACAGCTCGCCGCCTGGGCCAGGGAGATGTTCTCCGGCGCCGAACTCTACCGCAAAACGGGGGGCCTCCATGTCGCGGCCATTGCCTGCCGCGACCAGGCCAATCAAGCCGGATATTTCGTGGTTCGCGAAGATGTCGGCAGGCATAACGCCGTGGACAAGGTGCTCGGGCGAGGCTTCCTGGACCAGATCGATTTTTTCTATTCTGTCATCCTCACGAGCGGCAGGATCGCCGCCGACATGATCCGCAAGGCCGCGGGCGCCGGCGTGCCAATCATCGTATCGAGGAGCATCCCGACAACCGAAGCTTACGAGATAGCGATCGGGTGCGGTATCACGATCGTGGGCAGGATCGGCTCAGCCGAACCGATCGTCTACACGCGCCCCGACCGCGTCGCGTCGTCCGCGATAAAATAGAGGCGCCAAGCTCCTCAGGCGTGCTATACTCAAATCATGGCGATTTTATGCATACTTCCCAACGCCGAAATGGCGGAAGCCTTCCGGAAGATCGCGGCGCGTTCGGGAGACAAGATCATCGTCGAGCAGGGGCTGCTTTCGGAGGCCGTCCCCATCGCGAAGAAATACGAGGACGAGGCCGACGTCATCATAAGCAGGGGCGGAACCGTGCTCGTTATGCGCGAGGCTGGAATAAAAACCCCCATCGTCGAGCTGCAGGTTACCGCCAAGGATCTTGCCGAAGCCCTCGAAAAGGCAAAGGCACTCACGCGTCGCGATCATTTCAGGATCGGCGTCATCACCTTCGCCAATATGACCCAGCAACTCAAGGATTTCCTTCCCTTTTTCAACCTCAATATTACGCTCTATGAGTTGGCGGTGGACGCGGACCTGGAAAATGCCATACGCGACGCGCTGAATGAAGGCATGGACGTGCTCATGGGCGGCGTCATCACCGAAAAAGTATCCGCCGCTCTGGACGTTCCGGCGATTCTCATCGAGTCGGGGGAAACATCCATTCGCTACGCCCTCGATGAAGCGGGAAAGATCGTCGCGGCTCGCAGGTTGAAAGACCGCCGCGCCGAGGAACTCAGGATCATCACGGAAAACATAAGCGAAGGCATCCTCGCCGCGGACAAGGACGGCCATATTTTCCGAATGAACAAGGTGGCCAAGCAGCTGCTGCGCGATTCGGCCGACGCGGGAGAAGGATCCCGGACGCCCGCCCTTCCCGAAGCCCTGTCGGGCATCGTGGGATCGGGGGAAGAAATCAGGAAGATCATAAGCCTCGGCCAGAAGCGCGTGATCATCGACAGCATCCCCGTCAAAGTGGAAGGTTCCATCGCGAGCTCCGTCGTCACCCTCCAGGAAGTGAGCACTATCCAGAAAATGGAGGAAGAGATCCGACGGGAGATGTACTTCAAAGGGTACGTGGCGAAATTCCACTTTGAGGATATCATAGCGGAGGATCCTCTCACCCTCAGGGTTATCGAGCTGGCGAAGCGTTTCGCGAAAACCAGCGCATCCATTTTGATACGGGGCGAATCGGGCGTCGGCAAGGAAGTGTTCGCGCAGAGTATTCACAACGCGAGCGATCGAAGAACGGGAGCTTTCGTCGCCATGAACTGCGCGGCGATTCCCGAGACGCTTTTCGAGAGCGAGCTGTTCGGCTATGTGGATGGAGCCTTCACCGGAGCCAGGAAGAAGGGCAAGCCCGGCCTTTTCGAAATCGCCCATCATGGCACCGTCTTTCTCGACGAGATTTCCGAAATGCCCCTCCCGCTTCAGGCGCGGCTTCTCCGCGTCCTCCAGGAACACGAGGTGATGCGACTGGGCGACGACAAGATAATTCCCGTCGATGTCAGGATAATCGCGGCGTCCAACAGGGATGTTCCCGCCCTGGTGCGGGAGGCGGCTTTCAGGAATGATCTCTATTGGCGGCTCAATGTGCTCAACCTATCCATCCCGCCGCTGCGCGAGCGAAAGCGAGATATTCTGCCGCTGGCGGCCCACATGCTCAACGATTCCGATCTTTGCGGCCGAAAAATCGAGCTGTCGGGGGCCTGCGACGCGCTCCTTCTGGAGTATGGCTGGCCTGGCAACGTGAGGGAACTGAGGAATTTCTGCGAGCGCGTCGCCGCCATCTGCGACGAGGGTTCGCCGAGCGTCGAGCTCGCCGCGTCCCTCCTCGATCCGGGGGCAGTCGACCTAAGGCCGGTGCCCAGCGTCCAGCCCCCCGCTCCCGACGCGAGGCGCGAAAAATCGATCGAAACATTGCTCGCCGCGCTCGGGGAATGCGGCAGCATTGCTTCCGCCGCCCAGAGGCTAGGGATTCACAGAACGACACTGTGGCGTCGTCTCAAGAAAGCGGGCATAGCCGGAAGGGATCGAGCGTCTCGGGATTCCTGGATTCGATAAATTCAGATAGCTGCAAAGTTGATGCATTTTTGTTGCGTTTTGCATCAACTATTTGTTGCGCAACCGCTTTAAGAAGATCAATTTATCTGTGCCCACTTTGTATTTTCTTTTTCAGTATGCATTTAAAAAAAATTCAAACATGCCCAAAGGCGACGTTGCCTGGCACGATAATTGCTTAATACTTCCTTATGCACGCTATCGAGAAAATATTGGCACAAGCCTCGGGCAGGAAAAGCGTTTCGGCTGGCGACATCGTCACCGCCGATGTCGATGTCGCGGAAGTGAACGATCTCTACCTCCAGGTCGTGAAATCCTTCTATGAATTGGGTGGTGAAAGGGTAAAGCATCCCGAGAGGACAACCTTCGTCTTCGACCATTACTCTCCCGCGCCCACGATAAAGGCGGCGGATAACCACAAGCAGATGCGAGAATTTTGCGCGGCCATGGGGATCGAAAACCTCTTCGACATCGGCCGTGGCGTCTGCCACCAACTGCTCATCGAAAACGGTTTCGTGTCCCCCGGCTCGATCGTCGTCGAAACGGACTCCCACACCACGACGCTCGGCGCCCTGGGCGCCTTCGGAACCGGCGTGGGCGCCACCGATATGGCCATCATCCTCCTCAACGGCTCGCTCTGGTTCAGGGTGCCCGAGGTGATGAAGATCGTCTTCGATGGCGGTCCCCTTCTCCCCGGCGTCATGGCCAAGGACCTTATCCTCCATGTCATCGGCGACCTGAAACAGGACGCGGCGATCTATAAATGCGTCGAATTCGCGGGCGAGGCCGTGGCGGCGCTGCCGGTCGAGGAAAGGCTGGTACTCTGCAACATGAGCGTCGAGATGGGCGCCAAGGCTGCCTACATCCAGCCCGACGCGATAACGAGGGAATATCTCGCCAACTACGGCATGACGACCTCGCGCAGGGAAGTATCGACCGATCCCGACTATGTCTATTCCGAGGAGCACCATTACGATGTCTCGAAAATAAGGCCGAGCGCCGCCCTTCCGGGAAGCGTCGACAACCTCGCCGAGGTGAGAAATCATCAGGGCCTCCACATCGACCAGATTTTTATCGGAACCTGCACGGGAGGCAGGTTGAACGATATCGAGACGGCGGCGAAGATCCTTGCCGGCAAAAAGGTCGCGAAGGGCACAAGGCTCGTTGTCATTCCCGCATCGGATGAAGTATTCAAGAGCGCGATGCGGAAAGGCTTCGCGCAAACCCTCGTCGAAGCGGGCGCGACATTCTCCACGCCGGGCTGCGGCCCCTGTCTGGGAGCCCATGAGGGTGTCCTCGCGGCTGGCGAAACTTGCCTCACCACATCGTCGAGGAATTTCCCCGGCAGGATGGGCAGCGGAGAGGCGAGGCTCTATGTGGTTTCCCCGGCCACCGCCGCGGCTTCGGCGATTTCCGGGACCATCACCGACCCGTCCGCGTTTTCGGGCGAATGAAACAGAGAATGGAGAAAACCATGAATAAGCTGAATGGGAACGCATATATTTTCGGCGACAACATCGATACTGACCAGATATACCCAGGCAGATTCCTTGAATTGACCGAGCATGGGGAAATCGGGCGCCACGCGATGGAAGGGGCTGATCCGGGATTCCCCGCCCGATTCGAGCGCGGCGGCTTCATCGTCGCCGGCTCCAACTTCGGCTGCGGATCGAGCAGGGAACATGCCGTCATCACGCTCAAGAACGCAGGAGTGGCGGCGGTATTCGCCAAATCCTTCGCCAGGATTTTCTACCGCAACTGCATCAATCTCGGGCTTCCCGCCGTGATGATTCCCAACCTCGATTTTTTCGGGCTATCGGAGGGCGGGGCGATGGAAGTCGATCTCGCGGCTGGCGCCATCATCTCATTTGGCGTCACGCATCGCTTCCCCCCACTGTCGGGCGATATACTCAAGCTGATAGAAAATGGTGGGGTATTCTCGGCTTACAGGAACAAAAGCCAGGGCGGCTGATCGTCCATATTCGCGGGACCAGCGCGGCGTAAGCGCCGCGATATGTAAAGATAAGCGTCTAGGAGGCACAGATGAAATCTTCAAGGTCGGTATTTCTCGTTCTTTTGATCGCATTGATCGCCGCGGGCACGGCGTTCGCGCAATTCCCCTCAAAGCCCTTGGATTACGTCCTCGCGTTCAACCCGGGCGGGGAATCGGACATTTTCGCGCGAGCCCAGCAGCCTCTGCTCGAAAAAATCCTCGGCCAGAAAGTGATGGTATCGTACAAGATCGGGGGCGGCGGCGCGGTTGGATGGGCCGATCTCGTCAAGCAGAAGCCCGATGGATACACCTTTACCGGACACAATCTTCCCCACATCATCCTGCAGCCGCTGACAATGGCCAATTGCGGATACAAGACTAATGAGATCATCCCTGTCTATACCTTCATGTCCACGCCGAACGTCATCGCCGTCAACGCCAAGAGTCCCTTCAAGACCCTCGACGACCTCGTGAAATACGCCAAAGCCAACCCCGGCGCCGTTCTTATCGGCGGTTCGGGCAGCGCGTCCGCGAATGAGATCGGCCAGAAGGTTTTCGACAAGTTGGCCGGCATCAAAACGACCTACATTCCCTTCACCGGTTCCGGCGACGCCATTCCCGCCCTGCTGGGCGGCCATGTTTCGGCCCTCATGACCTACACGACGATGGGCAACTCCTACGAAGGCGAAGTCCGCGTTCTCGCCGTCGCGGCGGAAAAGCGCGTTTCCTCGCTTCCCAACATCCCGACTTTCAGAGAGCTCGGCTATGACCTGGTCGAAGGCGCCTATCGCGGCGCGGCCGTTCCGCCCAACACCCCGGACTCAGTCAAGAAAGTCCTTGCCGCCGCTTTCGAAAAGATCAACCGCGATCCTGAATTCGCGAAGAAAATGGAAGCCCTCGGCTTCAAGCTCGAATTCATGGGCCCGGAAGAAAGCCTGAAACTGATCGAGGAAAAGACCAAGATCTACGCGCCTTTGGCCAAAGAGCTTGGCAAATAAGCTTCTGAACATGTAGATAGAGTAGGTCGTCCGGACAGCCTCATGGGCTTTCCGGACGGCCTTTTGCTGGCACACAACCTGCTCTCTCAAGGATTCCCTATATGACAATGCAAATTTTTATCGAATCCATGATCGCGATATTCACCTTGCAGAATATGATCCTCATGGTGGTCGCGATCGTGCTTGGCATAATGGCGGGGGCTCTTCCCGGCTTTACCGCGACGATGGCCGTCGCGCTTATGGTGCCCTTCACCTTCACCATGCCTCCCGTATCAGGTTTGATCACGATTGGCGCCCTCTATTGCGCCACTATTTTCGGCGGTTCGTTCTCCGCCATCCTGCTCAATACGCCAGGTACCCCATCCTCAATTGGAACATGTTTTGACGGCTATCCCATGGCACGCAATGGCAGGGGCAAGGAAGCCATCTACATCGCGACCATCGGTTCTGGCGTTGGCGGCATCATGGGATCTTTTGGCCTCCTGCTTTTCGCCGTTCCCCTCGCCCGTGCCGCTCTTAAATTCGGCCCTCCGGAATATTTCTGGACAGCGATTTTCGGCCTTACCATCATTTCGTCGATTTCGGAGGAATCCCTCCTGAAAGGTATCGCGGCTGGTTTCATCGGAATTCTTGTGAGCATGATCGGCATCGCTCCTGTCGGCGGCGACATGCGATTCGATTTCGGCTTGGTCTCCCTGCAAGGCGGTGTCGAGATAGTCTCCGTGCTGATCGGATTCTTCTGCATCCCGGAAATTTTCAGGATGGCCATCGATCCGACCGCCGGCTATGCGGACAACGATTCCACTCAGCACGAAAGGGGCTCATTCACGCGAGCCATGGGGGAAGTCTTCGGGCATCCCTGGGCTACGCTGAGAGCTTCGATTATCGGCCTTTTCGTCGGCATTCTGCCGGGAGCTGGCGGCAATATCGCGAATCTTATCGCCTACAATGAGGCCAAACGAGCCTCGAAGCATCCCGAAACCTTCGGCACGGGCGAACCCCAAGGCGTCGTCGCCACCGAAACTTCCAACAACGCGGTCGTGGAAGGGGCGATGGTTCCCCTCCTCGCTCTGGGCATTCCCGGCTCCCCGCCCGCGGCTATCATTTACGGCGCGCTGCTGCTTCAAGGCCTATCGCCCGGCCCCCAGCTTTTCACCAAAAACGCTTCGCTCGTTTACGCGTTCATACTTTCTTTCTTCGTGGCGAACATCCTGATGACCATCATCGGCTTCGCGGCCGGCAAGGGTATGTACAAGGCCATCATAAAGGTGCCGACCCGCGTTCTCATGCCGACGATTCTCTTCCTGACGATCCTCGGCTCCTACGCGATCCGCAACAATCCCATGGACGTCATTATCATGTTCCTGAGCGGCATCCTCGGCTATATCCTCAAGAATCTGGGTTTCAACACAGGAGCTTTCGTTCTTGGGCTTATCCTGGGCCCGATCGCGGAAAAAGGCTTTGTGCAGGGCTACCTGATGGGCAATATGGTATCGATGCAGCAGCCATGGATCATTTTCTTTATAAGGCCCCTCTCGATCACGCTCATCGCCATTTCGGTTTTCTCGGCTTCCTGGCCATTCATCCGCTCCCTCATGCGCAAAAAAAAGCCCACGGGAATCCAGGCGGCCCTCGACGCGGCGAATTCGGGTGTTGGCAAGAAAAAGATCAACTCGGACTATATCGGCGGCGCGATTGTCCTCGCGACCTGCGCGCTTTTCTACAGCCAAATAGGACAGTGGAGTAAATACGCGTCGATGGCTCCCAAGGGCATTCTCGCCATCATGGTGATATTCGGCCTGGCCCTCCTCGTAAAGGGGGCCGTAAAGCCGGAAAAAATCGCCACCACCTTCGATAAAATCAACAAGTCCTTTGTATTCGTCGTCGTGGTAGGACTTCTCTGGGTATTCCTGATGGAACGGATCGGCTTTGTCGTGACGAGTTTCGCGGCCTTCTTCGCTCTCATGTATGTCTTCCATCCCAAGAAAGGCTTCGCGCGCGTCCTCGGCTCGACCGCGGTATCCGTCAGCGTGATAGCTGTCTTGTATCTGACTTTCGCGAAACTGCTTTCGGTCACGCTGCCCACGGGCTTCCTGATCTGAGGTTTTAGCGTTATTTTAATTATACCGCGCGCCTCCACGGCGCGCGGATTGAGGTGAACGAAATGCATTTTGACTTGAAATATGGCAATGCCACCCTGCCGCTGGATTTGGCCGATAGCAGCATCCTGGATGTCGTTCTCCCGGGGGAAAATTCCCCGATCGCCCATCCCGAAGCGGCGGTGGAAGCGATCCTTAAAAAGCCCTATGGCACGCCCCCCCTCCTCGAAATGCTGAGAAAGGCGAAGCCTAAAAAACTCGTCATCGTCGTGAACGATATAACGAGGCCTACGCCCTACGCCCTTCTCATGCCGCCACTCCTGCGCGTGATGGGCGAGGCGGGCATCCCCGACAGCGGCATAACTCTCGTGACGGCCACAGGCATTCACGATCCCCACACCGAGGAGCAAAATCGCCAGGTTTACGGTGAAGAACTCTGCCGCCGCCTGAAGATCGTGTCGCACGACGCGACCGACAAGGACAATCTCGTCTTCAAGGGCAAGCTCCCCTCGGGTTACGATTTCTGGCTCAATCGGCTTGTCGACGAGGCCGATTTCCTCATCACGATCGGCGTTGTCATGCCGCACTATTTCGCCGGCTTCTCGGGCGGGCGCAAATCCATCCTGCCCGGTGTCGCTGGCAAGGAAACGGTTCAGAAGAACCACGCCCGCATGGTGGAGCTGATGGACAACCTGCCGCCGATCAGGCAAAACCCCGTGAGCCTCGAGATGATCCACGCGGCCCGAATCGCCGGGGTGGACTTCATCCTCAACGTGGTGGCCGACGACGCGGGAAATCTCGTCGAGGTCGTGGCGGGCGATCTGGAAGAAGCCTGGTACAAGGCGGTCGATGTCAGCCAGAGCATGTACCTTACTCCGATTCCCCGAAAGGCCGATGTGGCGATCGCCGCCGCCTCGGGCTATCCACGCGATATCAATCTGTACCAGTCGCAGAAGGCGCTCGACCACGCCGACAAGGCGACAAAGCCGGGCGGCACCGTGATCGTCGTGGCTGAATGCCGCGAAAGCTATGGGGAGAAAGTCTTCGAGAAATTCATGAACTCGGGCTACACGGCCGAAGGTATCATGGCCGAGGTGAAGGCTCATTTCGTGATGGGCGGGCACAAAGCCTATGGATTCGCCAAGGTCGCCGCCGAAAAAAAGGTGATTTTCGTGACGAGCCTTTCGGATCAGGTTGTGAAGAGCCTCTTCGCGCGGAAGGCGGCCACGGTTCAGGAAGCAGTCGAGATGGCCTTCGCCGATCAGGGCGCGAAAGCGGAATTCATCGTGCTGCCCGAAGGCAGCGTCACCGTTCCCTTCGTCGCCGGGGATTAAGGCGGGGTGACGAACGCCTCGTCAGCGCCTCAATAGCCGAGCCAGCATATCAGGCCGGTTCGTCGTGATGGAATCGGGATCGTAAGCCAAGGCGGTTCTCATATCCTCGGCCTCGTCCACCGTCCACAGCATCACCGGGAAACCAGCCGCCTTGGCGCGACTCACAAGCTCGGCCGAGGCGTTCGTCCACTCGAGGTTGATGCCCGCGCAGCCGAATTGCGAGGCGATCGCGCAGACCTTGCGGCAACCCGCCTCGGGGCTTTCCGCCGCGACCAGCGAGGCGTCGGCGTTGAAAAGGTAGCGCAGCCCCGAAAGGGCCTCCCGCGCCTCGGCCAGGCTGTCCAGCTTGAGCCCCGAAAAGAGCACCATCGGCCCCAGTCCACGATACCGCACAATTCTGGCCACGGCGCCCAGGCTGGCCGATTCCTTTATATCGAGATTGAGGACACTCGATTTGCCTCCCCTGAAGGCGCTGTCCAATTCGGCGGCCAGATCCAGGTAGGTTTCCAATCGCATAATGCCTTCGGCCTGCCCGGAATCGACGAGGGCAAGCAGTTCCCCCCAATCAAGACCGCCAACCTTGATCGGCGCCGAGCCGTTGATGGAAAACGAGTCGTCGTGGGTAAGCACGGGGATTCCGTCCCGCGTCGAGCGAATGTCGGCTTCGATGATATCGGCTTTCGAGGAAAAAGCCGCGACGAAGGACTCCCGGCTGTTGGGGATCGTCCCCATGCAACCCGCGTGGGCGGTGATCAGAGGCCGATCGCGTTCCGCGCTCATTTTAAGCCCAGCGAATAGGCGCTCGTCATCTGTCGATAAACGACTCTGGCGAAAACGATGATCGGGAGCGTAGCGAGCATGCCGATGCCCATGAGCTGGCCCCAGAGCGTTTCGAATTCGCCGATATAGTTCGCGATGACCAGAGGCAGGGTGAGCAGGTCGGGGCTTCGTATGAAAAGCATGGTGAAAAGGAACTCGTCCCAGGCGACGATAATGCAGAAAATCGCCGTCGCCGCGAGACCGGTGCGGACAAGGGGCAGGGCAATGAGCCGCAGGATCTGGAACCGGGAAGCCCCATCGATCTCGGCCGCCTCCTCGAATTCGAGGGGCAGGGATTTGACGAAGCCGAAAAGCATCCAGATGCAATACGGAAGCGTGTACACCTGGAAGACGAGGATGAGTCCCCATAGATTGTTGAGGAGTTTCATTTTCGCGAACATATCGTAAAGCGGCACCGCCAGCACCACGGGCGGCAGCATCTTCGCCAGGATGATCCAGATTAGAAAAACGATATTCAATTTCAGAGGAAACTTGTGCCTGACGAGGGCGTAGGCGGCAAGGAATCCGAGCCCGAGCGACACCAGCGTGGATGCTGCCGTCACGAAGACAGAATTGAGAAGATTGCGGATCGGCCCGCCCGATATGATTTTTTGGTAATTCTCGAGCGTGAATTTCTGGGGGAAGAGCGTCGGCTTCGGCAAAATATTCTCAACCGGCGTCTTGAAGGAAGTCACGAGGATCCAATAAATCGGGAATAGCGCCAAGATCAGTACGAGAATGAGTATGATCGGAAAAAACGGCGAACGCTTGGCGGTGACGAAGGAAGCCATCTTCACGCCTCCTCTGTCTTCAGCATTTTTCTGAGATAGATCACCGATACGGCGACGACAGCGGCGAGCGTTATCATCGAGGCGGCGGAGGAGCGCCCGAATTTGAAATATTGGAAGGCTTCCCTATAGATGAAGAACGATGTCGTTTCCGTCGCGTTGCCCGGCCCTCCCCTTGTCAAAGCGAAGACCTTGGAGAAAATCTTGAACGTGTCGATCGTCCGCAGGAGACAGAGGAGGAAAATCTGGTCCCGCATTATAGGTAACGTTATGCGAAATAGCCTCTGGCGGTAGGTCGCTCCGTCGACGACCGCGGCCTCGAAAATCTCCTGGGGAATGGAGCTCAAGCCCGCCTGGGCAACGATGAAGGCGAAGGGCGTCCATTGCCAGACATCGACGAAGACGAGGGACCAGAGCGCCAGCTTCGGATCGATCAGCCAGCCGACCCGCCCGAGGCCCAGCGCCGCCAGCGTGGTGTTGAGAAGGCCGATATCGTAATGGTAAAGCGTTTTCCACACCGATGAGACCACCATGGTCGACAGCATCATCGGCATGATCACGAGTATCATGAAAAAGCTCTTGCCCTTGAAGTTGCCATAGAAAATCAGCGCCAGGACGATGCCGAGAAGCACTTCTATGGCCGTCGCCGCCAGGCAATAGACGAGGGTATTGCGGAACGAGGCGAGAAAGAGATCGTCTTTGAGCAAATCCACGAAATTCTGGATTCCAACCCAGCTTCTTGCCCCTGAAATATAGTCGTAGTTTTGGAATGACGTGATCAGAACGCTGATCATCGGATATACCGTGAGCCAAAGCATGACAAGGAGAGCGGGGGCAAAGATGGACCAAAAGAAGAGCGTCTTGCCGCGCATGTGTCCCGCGAGTTTCATGATTCCAGCTCCCGATTGAAAAATGATGGCAGTTTGGGGAAAAGGCATCCTCAAGGGAGCGGTCTTGAGCGGCCGCTCCCCCAAGGGTCTACGCGAAATTTATTTCAGGATCTGCGCGATTTTGGCGTTGGCCTCGTTGAGGGCCTGTTCCGCCGTTTTTTCCCCGATGAGGGCTTCTTGGATCAGCCCACCCATAGTGTTCTCGATTTCAGCCCAGTAGAGGGTCCTGGGTCGCGCGACGCCGGATTCCAGCGCCTCGCGAATAGCCGGATACCAGGGATACATCGCGAGAATTTCCTTGTCGTCGAACAGGGAGGCGCGTGATGGAGGCAGCCCCGCCTTGAGGACCATGAGTTTCTCGGTTTCCTTGCTCGTGATGAAGGTGAAGAAATCGAAGGCCGCTTGCTTGTTCTTCGAGGCGGCGGGAATGGCCAGCTGCCAGATCCCGATCATGGGCGAGGATTTTCTCGTTTCGGCGGGATGCTTCGTGACCTTGACCTTGCCCGCAACTTTGGATTCGTTGGGATTGTCTAGCTTGCCGATCCAGGCAGGCCAGATTTCGGGCGCTATGCCGACGGTCCCGGCGAGGAGTCCGTCGCGCACCTGTGCGGTGTTGTTCATCGGCACGCCCTTGGGAGCGTACTTCGCCAACTCGAGGAAGTATTTGAGGGCCTTTACGGCTTCCGGGGAGTTCACCGTCGGCTTGCCCGAGGCGTCCAGGATATCGGCGCCAAAGGACCAGAAGATCGGGAGGAAGACGGTCATGATGGGATTGCCCTTTACGCCGCGGAAGGAAACGCCGTTCACATTGGGTTCGTTCTCGGAAATTTTCTTGGCGGCGGCAAGCACATCGTCCCAGGTTTTAGGGGCGGCCAGACCGTATTTGGCGAAGAGATCCGACCTATAGGCGAAAAGCGATACGTTGCCAACGAAGGGAAGGGCGTAGAGTTTGCCCTTCGGCCCGTTCGGATAGCGGCAAAGATCGACCGTCGTCTGGATGAAATCACTGTCCACTGCCCCGCCCGCTTTCTTGAACCAGGGATCCAGGTCTTCGAGCCAGCCCGCCTGCTGATACCGCATCGCGTTGGGATCGTCGATGAGAATGAGGTCGTAAGTCCCCGTTCCCGTTTTGAGGTCGATCACCGTTTTCTGGAAAACATCATCGCCCGAGAGTTTCAGAAGCTCGATCGAGACATTGGGGTTTTTTGCCGTGTAGGCGTCGACGGCGATCTGCATGGCATTGCCGTAGTCGCCATCGCGACCGGCTATGACGAGTTTCACCTGCTTCTGGGCGGACAGGCCGCCGACAAGCACGACGAGCGATAGAATGAGAAAGCCTGCTTTCTTCATCATGAAATGCCTCCTGGGGAATGCTGAAAACGATTTTATACCTTTTTTTGCGAGCGCGCAAAATAATTTCATGCTATACTTCCCAAGAATAAACGAATTATGGCGCAATTTCAGCTTAATTCGCAATATTGGCTTAATAAGCAAAATTTGCCATCTAAGCGAAATATTAGAAGCTTATGCTTTGCGCCAAGGCGGGGTTATTGGCATGAAAAAGACAAAAGGCCAGGCCCACAGGCTAAAACAGCGGGATCTTGTCGCCACGATCTTCGTGCTCTTTTCCGAGGAGTACGACAGGTCGGAGGTCAATTCGATCGCCGATATCGAGTTTTCGATGGCCGCGATACGCGAGTACCTGGAAACACGGGTGGGCATCGCCTATTCCAGCGATACCTGGATCACGACGCAGATCCATAAGTACGAAGAGGAAATCGGCACCACCCTGTTCCGGAAAATCTCCTCCCCGGCAGGGCCGGCTTTGGGGCTTTGCAAGGATCTGCAGACCTACGAACAGAAGCGCCATCTCTATGTCACCCAGAAAATACGCACGGCGAACGGCGTTTTCGACCTCATACGCAATTCTCTGGACGATTCCTTCTCCCTCCCTCCGATCGGCCTTCTCCTCGGCGCCGGAAGCACGGTCACGAGAGTCGCCGAAATCATAGCGCAGAACCTCCTGGATCTGCCGCTCGAATGGGAGATTTGCACCCACAATCTTGGAGTGATCGAATGTCTCGGGAAAACCGGCCCCGGCTTCGATAAAGCGCGCATCTCGGTGCCCGAAGGGCGCTTCGATCCCTCGACTAACCTCATCCTTGGCGAGAATCTGGCCCTTTACACGAAGAAGCGTTTCGACTGGGTCATCCAGGGCACTTCCTATCTGTCGAAAGGAGCCCTCTATGTCGAGAAGAAGGAAGAAACCGATATAAAGGCGGGAACCCTCCACGATTGCAGCGGCAAGAAAGTCCTCGTTCTCACCGGCCATGAGGCTTCGGCGAAGCCACCCTCGGAGATCGCTCCCTTCGGTTTTGTTGGTGACTACGATTACGTGATCCACCCCGCCCTTCCCCAGGATTCGACCGCCGCGCAAAGGCTGGCCAGGGAGCTCAGCGCGGATGGCTCGCCGCTCAAGGTGATGATACGCAATTGGAGCTACGAAATCCTCGAACCAGCGCGGGCGGGAGCGCCGGCGCAAGCGCCGTCGCGACCAGGGAGATGAACGCAATGAACGAAATAACGTTCAAGGATGGCTACGAATCCATGGACTTTGAGAGGGCGACCGAGATGCTCACGCAGGCATATTGGTGCCGCGGCATAGGCATCGAGGAGATGAAAGCGGGAGCGAGGAATTCCGCTTTGGTCGTGGGAGCCTTCGACGGAACCGGAAGGCAGATCGGTTACGCCCGCGCTATTTCGGATAAAGTCCGTTTCGCGTATATAACCGACGTCTATGTAGACGAGGGATACAGAAAGCGGGGCATCGGTCAGGCGATGATGCGCTACATGCTTGGCCATCCATCGCTCGCCACCGTTTATCAATGGCTCCTGATCACAAGCGACGCCCATGATGTCTACCGGAAGGTGGGATTCGTGACGATGACTCGGCCTCTCGATTGGCTGCAGATATGGAAGCCCAGGCCGGGTTTGGGCAAAGATTAAAACGGCTGCCTTGGCCGAGAGGGCCAAGGCCGGTTCTCGCGCGTTTAGCGCTCGGCGATCCAGCCAATCAGGCCTTCAAATCCCGGCGAGCCGCCTCAGCGAGCTTTCGTAGGGAGGATAGGCCACGCCCTTTTCGGTGACAATGGCGGTGATGAGGCTGGCTTCGGTGACATCGAAGGCGGGATTGTAGACCTTCACCTTTTCGGGCGCCATCCGCTTTAAATACCACTTTTCGGTGACTTCCTCTGGCGGGCGCTGCTCTATGCGGATATCGCCGCCCGTGGCGCTTCTGAAATCGATCGTGGAAAAGGGAGCGTGGATATAGAAAGGAATGCCATAGTGGGCGGCGAGGATCGCCACGCCCGAGGTACCGATCTTGTTCGCTGAATCGCCGTTCGCGGCGACGCGGTCGCAGCCCACGAGGACGGCCTGGATCCAGCCTTGCTTCATGACGATGGATGCCATGTTGTCGCAGATCAGGGTGACATCGATGCCCGCCTGAGTGAGTTCCCAGGCGGTCAGGCGCGCTCCCTGGAGAAGCGGCCTGGTTTCGTCGGCGAACACGCGGAAATCGTAGCCGCGTTCGGCGCCCAGATAGATGGGCGCGAGGGCCGTTCCATAGCGGGCGGTCGCGAGGGCGCCGGCGTTGCAGTGAGTCAGCAAGCCCCAGCCGCGGCCGAGCAAGGCCAGCGAGTGCTCGCCGATGTTTCTGCAGGTTTCCTCATCCTCGCCGCGGATAGCCTCCGCTTCCCGCCTGAGGGTGGATTTGATCCGCTCCGGCGTCTCGCCCTCGAGCGAGCGCAGGGTGGCTTCCATGCGGTCGAGCGCCCAGAAGAGATTGACCGCCGTCGGCCGGGAGGTGGCGAGAAAGGCCTTGGCCTTGAGGAATTCAGCGAGGATCGCCGGATGATCCGTCGCCCGGGAATCCCTGATGGCGAGGTAAGCGCCGTACGCCGCCGCTATGCCAATCGCGGGAGCCCCTCTCACCCTGAGCTGGTAGATCGCTTCCCAAATCTCCTTCTGGGTCCGGAGCTGAAGAAAGACGAGATCGTTGGGCAGCCTGGTCTGGTCGAGAATGACGAGGATGCCATGTTCGTCATCCAGGCGGACGGGATCGATGTGCTGTGTCTCCATGGCGCTTCCCCTTATTTTTTCCGGGCCAGAAGGGCCTCAGCCGTCCAGCGGTCGGTGACGAGACCGTGGATGATGCCGCCGGCGAGGGCTCCCGCGATAGCCTCGAGCTTTTCGGGTCCGAAGGCGAGCGTGATGACGAAGGGCAGCTTCATGATCGCGTCCCACTCCAGCGAGACGGTCTTGTCCTCGAAGGACATCGGGATGTACCTGCCCGAAGCGTCGAAATAGCGCATGAGAATGTCGCCCACCGCTCCCTTGGCGGAAAATTCCTCGAGCTGCTCTTCCCCTATGTATCCCGTGCGCATGATGCTCGAGTCGCGGGAAATATTGCCCAGCCCGACCAAGGCGAGATCCACGTTCGCCGCGCTTTGGAGGGCGCCGCTTATCGCGGGCTCCTGGATCATTATTTCCTTGACGTGGCCGCTGCGCACGAGGACGGGCATGGGAATGCTCTCCACCGGGACGCCGAACTTTTCGGCGAGCGGCCAGGACACGACATAGGGAACGTTCGTCGCGAGATAGGTGCCGGCTAGCTCGTTGATCCGCTCGGGCTTCACGCTCGTCTTCCGGATATAGGGAAGCATGGCGCTCACCGTCGCGCTCCAGGCGACGCCGATCCTGCAGCCGGGAGTGATGAGGCGCTCGAGAAGTTGGGCGCCCGCCCTTCCGACCGCCTCCATACGATCCTTGGCCCCATCCCTGTCGGGCGCCACGATCGCGGTTTTGAGGTGATAACGCTTTTCAAGCTCCAGGCCGAGGCGATACAGCTCGGGCATGGGCTTTTTCACCGTTATCTGAACGAGGCCGTCATCGCGGGCCTTCTTGAGCGTTCGCGTCACGGCGACGCGCGAGATTCCGAGCTTCGCCGCGATCTCCTCCTGAGTCAGCCCCTCGAGGTAATAGAGATTGGCCGCGATGAGCAGTTGTTCTTCCATCGATCCAATCATGGATGCCACGCCTTTTTCACATTTTCTCCAGCATGCCGAGCAGCCGAGCCGCGTTCGCGGTGAGATCGGGGCCGGCGCGGTGCAAGCCGGCTCCCACGAGGAGGATGAAATCCTTCCCGTAGACCTCCAGCATTTCCGCTGTCCTCTCGGGGGTCATGCCGCCGCCAGGAGCAGGGAAAGCCGGCTTCAGGGAACCCAGCGTTTCGCCGGTCGCCCGGGCGATGCCGACGCACTCTTCCTTCGTGAAGGAAAAGCGGCCGCCGAAATTAGGATATACCGTCGCGTCGGCGCTCGACAGCCGCATGAGGGTTCCGTAGAGGGTGGCGTGCGAAACGCCCGAATCCTTCGATGTGGCGAGGACGCCGCCGAAGGAAGGGTGGGCCATGATCGGCAAGTTCACGGCGGCGTCCTCGGCGATAAGGCGGATCGCGTCGAAGCCCGTAAGCGATGGGCAGAGGAGAAGCGCCCCGGCGCCTAGTTCCCTGGCCCTGCGCGCCGAACCCTGGATCCTGTCCATGCGGCCCGTGATGTTCGCCATATAAATCGAACGGAATCCCGTCTGCCGGTTCGCGCGATCCACGGCTTCTGCGCAGCGGGCGACTCGCTCCTCGAAGGGGCAGAATACCTGGTCGAGGATGCCGTGGTCGTCCTTTATGAGATCTATGCCGCCCAACGCGAAGCGATAGGCCTGGTCGGCGATCTCTTCCGGAGAAAGACCCATCGGCTTCAGCGCCGTGCTGGTGAGGGGGCGCGTGGGCACGCCCAGGAGTTCGCGCAGACCCTGCCTGCCGAAACGGGGGCCGGGGAAATTGGAGAGAAGGCTCGCAGGAAGGTCAAGACTCTCCACGCGTATATTCGGCTTGATGCTTATATTGCCGTAGACGACGTTGAGAAGTTGGACGATATCGGATTGAGCGGTCTCTATGGCGAAGCTGATGACGGCGCGGAATTTCCCCTGCCCCGCCGCGTCGAATCGCTCAACGCGCCCGACGATCGCGTCGCGTATGAGGCCAGGCTTGAGCAATTCCTCGGGGAATTCAACGGTCTGCTCGAAGCAGATGTCTTTCGCCGCGGCCTGGGCTTGGCGCTCGTCGCCTGAGAGGCTATAGGTGACGCGAAACCGCTCGCCGCTTAGCGAGGCGGCGAGCCGTTCCCCATTGTTCCGGGTGGTTTCCATCAGAGCCCCTCCGCTTTCGCCAGGCTGTGCACGGCTTCGATCCGCACCTTTCCGAGTTCGGCTTCGCTTATGCCGAGCTTCCGCCCGATGAGCGTTTCCACGGCTCCGACAAGAGCCAGCGCGTCGAGCCCATACTCGCGCATGAGGTAGGCCCTCGATCCTCCGTGGGCGAAGGTGTCGCCGATGCCCATTCTGCGGAGGCGCGCGCCTATGCCGTTTTCCGCCATCAATTCGGCGATTTCGGAACCGAGGCCTCCGATGACCGTATGGTTTTCCATCGTGATAACGCCATAACGCGGAGCCGCGAGGGCGTCGATCAAGGTCTTGCCGCCAATGGGCTTGTGCGTGGACACATGCAGATGGCAGATCGACAAGCCGGCGTCAACGAGCGCGGCGGTGGCGCGCATCGCTTCCTCGGTGCAAATCCCCGAGGTCACGAGCGTTATGTCCGTACCCGTGGACAGGGTGCGCGCGCGCCCGGGAACGAATGGCTCGTCGGCGGGGAAAAGCCTCGGGATTTCGCCCCTCAGCATCCTGACGTAAACGGGCCCCGGCGTTTCGATCACGGCATCGAGCATCGTTTGCACTTCGGTGGCGTCGCCCGGCTCGAAGATCGTCATATTCGGCACCGCTCTCATGACGGCGACATCCTCGATAGCCTGGTGGGTCGCCCCGCCCGGTGTCGTGATGCCAGGAAGGAAGCCGAAGAATTTCACAGGCAGATTGGGATAGGCGACCGAGCTGACGATTTGGTTGAGGGTCTGGCGGTAGATGAAAACGGAAAACGTGTGGATAAGGGGAATGTAGCCGCCTCGGGCAAGGCCAGCCGCGAAGCTGACCATATTCTGCTCGGCGACGCCCATCGAGAAAAAGCGGTCGGGATAGACCCGCTTGAATTCGGCGATCTCGGTGGAACCGGTGAGATCGGCCGAAAGGACGACGACGCGGGGCTTGTCCTTCGCCCATGACACGAGGTTTCTCTCGTGCACCCTGCTGAGTATTTCCATGGTCAGCCCCTTGCCTTGGCGCCGGGCTTCGATCGCCCGCGACCGGCGAAAAACGCTTCATAGTCGGCCTTTTCCTCGGCCGAAGTGAACCTGAGATAGTGCAACTTGGGTTTTCGGCGCTCAAGCAGTTCGACGCCCCTGGCGGGATCGGTCTTGCACAGCACGAAATGTGGGTGTTCAGGGTTCCCTTCGCGGGCCGCCGCGTCCAGGGCGGCGGGATCGTGGCCATCGACGATCGTCGCCGTGCCTCCGAAAGCCCTGATTTTCGCGTCCAGGGGCTCGACGCCCATCACCTCTTTCGTCGGCCCATCACACTGTTGGCCGTTCACGTCAACGTAGGCTATCAGGTTGCCGATGCCAAAGAAGGTCATCGTCTGAATGGCTTCCCATGTCTGGCCTTCCTGGAATTCCCCGTCGGACATGAATACGAAAACCTTCCCTTTGTCGCCGGAACGTTGGCGCGCCAGGGCAAGGCCCGCTGCCTGGCTCAGGGTCTGGGCGAGAGCCCCGCCCATGGCCTCGAAACCGGGCGAATGCTCAGCCCCGATCATTTCCACCGAGCTCCCGTCCTTGTTGAACTGGGCGAGCCCCTCGGGGGACATGCGCCCCGTTTCGATGAGGGCCGTGTAGAGCACCAGGGCATAGTGGGCAGGGCTCAGGAAAAAACGGTCGTACGCGGGTCCGACCGGACCGTTGTACCCCGCGCCATTCACGTACGCCACGCCAGGGGTACCCGGCACTCCGGGAAAGGGAGGGGGGACGAGAGGCGCGATGCTCGGGCCGAGACGCATGGTTTTAAGATAGAGTGTCGCGAGTATTTCCGCCGAGGAGCATGCCTGGGAAAGGTAGCCCCCGTCGTTTTTCAGGCAATGCTCGAGGACGCGCATTCTCATGCCCGTCGCCGCTTCGAGCGCCTTGTCGATCCATGACTCCGTTGAGAAGCCTGTTACGCTATTCATATGAAGGACAACCTCCCTTCGGTTTTTCAATTTTTTCAGCTTATGGCCTTCAAAGCCCCTTTCAAATCCTCAAGCAGGTCCTCAGGATCCTCGATGCCCACGGAGAGGCGCAGCGTGGAATCGGAAATGCCGATGCGCGACTTTTCCTCGGCGCTCAGGCTGTGGTGGGTCGTCGACGAAGGGTGAACAATGAGCGATTTCACATCGCCCAGGGAACCGGCGGGCGTCACCAGCCTGAGGGCGTCGATGAACCTGAAGGCATCTTCCTTGCCCTTGTCCATCAGGTCGAAGCAGAGCATCCCCCCGTATTCGCAGGGTTTGAATAGCCTCCGCGCCACGGAATGGGTGGGGTGGGAACGCAATCCCGGGAAGCGGACGTTTTCCACCGCGGGCGTTCCCGCGAGGAAGGCGGCCAAGGTCTTCGCGTTGGAGCAATGCTGCCGCATCCGGAGGGCGAAGGTGGCGAGACCCCGCTGTATCATTCGCGCCGCGTCGGGGCTGAGCACGCTGCCCTGGGTGCAGACGATGCTTTCCAGGTTCCGGAAATCCTCGGGCTTGCAGGTGATCGAGCCGCCCAACGCGTCGCCGTGGCCGTTGATGTACTTCGTCAGGCTGTGCGTCTCAAAGTCGGCCCCATCGAGAAATGGCCTGTAAAGATAGGGCGTCGCGAAGGTGTTGTCCACGACGACCTTTGCCCCGGCCGCGTGGGCCGCCTCGATGACGAGAGGGGCATCGATCACGGAAAGGGTCGGGTTCGCGAGCACCTCGAAAAAGACGACATCGGGCTTTTCCGTCGCGATCAGTTCCTTGAGGCCAACCCCATCCTTGAAATCGGCGAAGACGCAGCGCGCGCCGCCGCGCTCGTAGTGGTTCTTCAGTATATCGTAGGTATTGCCATAGATTTCCCGCGAGACGAGGATGGTTTTGCCGTTGCGCAAACCGGCGGCTTGCAGCGCAGCGAAGTTGGCCGCCATACCCGAGGAGGTCGTGATAGTCATGCCTCCTATCAAGGTCGACAAGGCGCTTTCGAGGGCCGTGTTGGTGATGGTTCCCCAGCGGGAATAGGCGTAGCCTTCGCGCTTTCCCGCCAGCATTTCCTCGAGGCTGGACGCGTGCTTGAAATAGTAGGTCGTGGCCTGGTAGACAGGGACGACGCTCGGGTGGGGCTCGACGCCGATCGGGCCCTGGCCCGCGTGAATGCATATCGTATCGATCCGCGCGCCGGCCACTCTGGAGTCGGCGCCGCGCTTCTTGTCGCCCGCTCCCTCGTCCTTTTCCATGATCACATCCCTCCCGCGGCATACCCCGCGTCCTTGCTTCCGGCTAAAACCCTGAGCGCCGTCAACGAAAGCAGCGCGCTTCCCCTGTAAAGAATGCCATCGTCGATGTCGAAGGAGGGGTTGTGAACCGGCCGCTCGATTCCGTCGCTCAACGTCGCCCCAAGCATGACGAAAAGGGCCGGGTAAAGACCTCCATACCAGGAGAAATCCTCGACGCCCATGATGGGTTTCATCGGGAAGAGGCAGCCCTCCCCGAACAAATCCACGGCCGCCTTGCGCGCCATCGCGGCGAGCGCGGCGTCATTCCTCGTCTCGGGAACATGGACGGGGATTTCGAGCTCGTAGCGCCCGCCAAGCGTCTCGGCGACTTTGAGCGCCCTTTCCAGTTCAACGACGAAAACGTCCCTTACCGCCTTGTCGAACGTGCGAATCGTGCCAGTGATGAGCGCCCGCTCCGGAATGACGTTGGCTGTCGTACCCGACTCGATCGTGCCCACCGACAAGGTTCCGCACTCCATCGGTCCGATCTTCCTCGAGCGTATGGCATAGATGTTGTTCAAGACCTGGGTGGCGAGGAAGATCGGGTCGATCGTCCTGTGCGCGAAGGCGTCGTGCCCTCCCCGGCCGTGGATTGTCGCCTTGAACATGTCGCCCGAGGCGGTAACGGGCCCGGCGATGATCCCGAAGGTGCCTGCGGGGGCGTCGGTCGTCACATGGGCGCCGAGCACCGCCGAAACGCCGTCCAGGAGGCCCGAGCCGATGATGTGGCGCGCCCCGGTCAGCCCTTTTCCGTCGGATCGCTCCTCGGCGGGCTGGAAAATGAGGAGAATTTCGCCGTTGAGCGATTCTTCCACGGATTTAAAATAGTCGGCGGCGCCGAGGAGCATGGCCGTGTGCGCGTCGTGCCCGCAGGCGTGCATTTTCCCCGCGTGCCTGGACGTGTAGGACTTTTCGCCTTCTTCCTGGATCGGGAGCGCGTCCATGTCGGCGCGAATCGCTACCTTGCGGCCGCCAGCTATGCTGGCGCGGCCAGCTATGCTGGCACCGCCGACGAGGCCGCTGCCAGTGCCGCCGATCCTCGCGACAATGCCCGTTCCACCGATGCCGGCGGTGTAGGCGACGCCAAGCGCGTCCAGTTCCTTCCTGACATAGGCCGAGGTTTCAGTCTCGGCGAATCCCAGTTCGGGGATTTCGTGCAAGGCGCGCCGACGCGAACGTATGCGTCCGGCTATGCCCTCGAAAAAGTGCCGCAATTCCTTGGCATCGGTATCCATCGGCTTCTCCCTCATATCGGCCATCTCATTCCTCCAAGGTGTCCATCGCGGCGCCGTTCATCGCCTTCTTCAGCGCGACAACCGATTCGTTCCATGGCAGGAGGAGCTTTTCGAGCGAAGAGACCGCCGCGTAGAAAAGAAGCGCGAAGGCCACGATGATGACGATCGAGCCCCACACGTGCCGCGCGTCCAGGCTCGCGGTGGCGCCTTGGCTCATTATGTAGCCCAGCCCCCGATCCGATCCCAGCCATTCGGCCACCGTGACCGCGAGCACGGAACTCGCGGAGGCGATCTTGAGGGCGGAAAACGTCATCGGCAAAGCCCTATAGACTCTCAGATGGAGGAAAATCTGGGCTCCCGAGGCATTCAGGCTCTTCATCAACTCCATTTCCGAAGCGGTCACCGACTTCAAGCCTTCGTGGACATTCACCATGGTCGGGAAAAAGACGATGAGGACGACCACGAGCATCTTCACCGCCTGGCCCGAACCGAACAAGGCGTTCAGCACGGCGCTGTCGTGAACCGCGGCCATATCCGAAAGCGTATAACGTATCCGCAGCAAGAGCGGCGTTATCGCCACGAGGGGTATGCTCCGGATGACGAGGAAGACCGGCATAAGGGCTTTTTCCAGCGGTTTTATGTAGGTAAAGAGGACGGCGAAAATAACGGCGACGAAATTGCCGATGAAAAATCCGAGCAGCGCCGCCGAAAGCGTGGACTGGGCATGATACCAGAAAAAGCCAGGCCCGCCCCGTTTGTTCTTCGGCATGACCGTGAGGATGTTCGCGATCCGCGAAGGCTTGGGCACCGCCATTCCGGAGAACGCGTTCAATTCGACCTTGTGCCCCGTGGCTTTCGTGATTGCCGCCGAAATGACGTCGAGATTATCCTGGTTCGAGAAAAGAAGCTCCCAGGACGAGAGGATGAGAATGATGGCCGCCACATTGATCCAGAACGACTTTTCCCTGTAGAAGACCTTGTTTGTCGTCATCATGATTCCCTCACGCTTTTCCCCCAGGGGATGCAGAGGCGCTCGATGATCCGTATGACCCAATAGAAGAGGATGGACAGCATAGCCGAGACGATCATCGCGGCCCACAGTTCCAGGACTCTCGCGCCGAACATGAAGGTGACGATGAGCGCTCCTATTCCCTTCACCGCGTACATGTACTCGCTGATGATGGCAGCCAATATGGCGCCCGAGGCCGATATTTTCAGGCCCGTGAAGAGATAGGGCAGCGAGGAGGGCAATCGCACCTTCCAGAAGATATCTCGTTTGGACGCGTTGAGCGAATGCATCAGCTCGACGGTCGAGGTGCTCACCGAGGTGAGCCCCTGCACCGCGTTGACGAGGACGGGGAAGAAGGACGCCAGGGCGACGATGGTGATTTTTGAAGCCGCGCCCGTGCCGAGAATGCCGTTCAATATAGGGAGCAAGGCCATCAGGGGCAGGCTCCGCAAAATCAAGGTATGCGGGTAAACGGTTTTGGCGAAGGTCGCGTTGTAGACGAAGGCCACGGCGCAGGCGAGGCCGAAAGCGCTGCCCGCCGCGAAGCCGAACACCGCGTTCGATATGGTCGATCCCATATTCCTCGCCAGGAGGGGGAAGACCAGAAAGATCTGCCTCACGATGAGGCTGGGTCGGGGAAGGACAAAGGCGAGGGAATCGCCGATAAGGAATTCCCACATCCAGAGCAGTCCCCCTATGACGATCCATGGCAAGGCCGTCGAGAGGATTTTCGCGGGCGTGAGGCGGGCTTTCGGCGCCCCGGCCCGGGAAAGGGAAGACGTCATGGAGTACCCCCCGAGCAGGCGCTCGCCTTGGCAGCCGTCGATTCGGCCGCGTCCTCCCCCTCGATGAGATGTCGCAGCGATTGGGCGAGGATCTGTCGTATTTCGTTGGTGTACTTGAAGCAGGCGGCATCCTGCTTCAGTTCCAGGACCCGCGGCCTGGGGAGCTCGATGCGGATATCGGCGAGAAGCTCGCCCGGGTGCGTCGAAAAGACGAGGACGCGATCCGACAGGAAGACCGCTTCCTCGATGGAGTGCGTCACAAAGAGGATGCTCGCCTTCGTCTCGCTCCAGATCCTTAGGGTTTCGATGTTCATCTTGTCCCTGGTTATCTCGTCCAGGGCGGCGAAGGGTTCATCCATGAAAATGAGAGGCGGGCTCATGATCAGAGCCCGGGCAAGGGCTACCCGGTGCCTCATGCCGCCCGACAACTGGTTCGGCGAAGCTTCCTCGAAGCCCTGGAGGCCCACGAGGGACAGCATCTCCGCCGCCCTGCGCCGCGCTTCCCTACGCGAGGTCGCCTTGCGATCGTTGGCCGTTTTGTTTATTTCCAGCGGGAGCTGGACATTGCGTATCACGGAGCGCCAGGGGAAAAGGACGGCGTCCTGGAAGACGAAGGAATATTTCTGTTGCTTGCGCGCCTCGCCCGGCGTGAGCCCGCATACCGATATCTCCCCGGAATCCCGGGGCAGAAGGCCGCCGATCAACCTGAGCAGCGTCGATTTTCCGCAGCCAGAGGGGCCGATGAGGGAAACGATCTCGTGATCGCCCACCTCGAAGCTGACGCCTTTCAAGGCTTCGAACCTTTCGCCGTTGATGACGAAGGATTTCGATACATCTCTCAATATGACGCTGCTCATGCGGCCCTCCGTGAGAAATCGAAATGACGGGCAAGGCGCCCAGGGAAAATCAGATGCGGTCGAAGGCCGCCGTCGTCACGAAATCCTCGACCTTGGGGATCTTCTCGAGTTCGCCGATGTCCGCCATGATCTTGATCGCGTTTTCCCAGTCCTGCAGGTTGATGGCAAGCAGGCCTTTTTTCTTGGTCAGCTCGGATTCCATGAAGGGAATTTGATCCTTGCACTGGGCGATCTGCTGGGCGAGCTTGGTTCCATAGTTGGGAGCCAGCACCTTCGTGATCTTCTCGCAGACCGAGGCGCCGCCTTTTTCGGTGTTGGTGAATTCCCAACCCTTTTTCGTGGCGCGCAGGAATCGCGTGGCGAGGTCCAGGCGATCATTGAGGAAGGCCGGCTTCGCGATGAGGAAGTTGCCCGGAACCTTGTAGCCCCACTCGTAGGAATCGATGACGCCGAGATCGTATCCCATGCCCCGGACCATGCCGGGCTGGTTGGTGAGGAAGCACCAGATCGCCTTTACCGTTCCATCGAGAAGAGGGGAAAGATCGAATCCCGTGCTCACGATCTGGAAATCTTTGTCGGGGTCCATGCCGGCCTTGGCGCACATGACTCTCCAGGGCAGGTTGCTGCCGCCCGTGATGCCGATGCGCTTGCCCTTGAGGGCGGGGAGTCCGGCGGAGAAATCTTCGCCCTTCCGGCCATCGGGATAGCTCTTGATATAGGCGAGACCGGCGGGGCTTCTCTGGAACACGGTGGCGAAGGTCTTGAGCTTCATGCCCTGGCTGACCGCTTTCACGATATCGACGGAGGAAGCCATTTCGCCAACCTCGGCGCCGCCGGAATCCACGACAGCGCCGCCCAGGATGCCGGGGCCGCCGGGCAGTATGCTCACGGAAAGCTTTTCTTTAGCGTAATAGCCCTCATAGATGGCCGCGTAGACGCCGCCGTTCTGGACATCGGGTATCCAGGATGGCTGGAATCGCATTGCCGCCGTATTGGTGACTTCCTGGGCGAAGCCTTTCGCCAGGGGGAAGGCCAGCGAAGAGCCCACCACTCCCGCCGCGCCCAGCATCGCGGCTCGCTTCAGAAAGTCCCGTCGGGAAACCTCTTTGTCGAAATAGCTACCCATCTCGCTCCCTCCTTTTCTCCTTTGGACCACTGGCTTTTGAACATTTGTTCATAGCCGTACCAATACACAAAATGGTAGGACTGGTCGCGCCCGGCGTCAAGCCTCAATTCACGATTTTTTGAGCGATTTCGGGGGAAGTCGGTTAATCCTTCGCCGGAGCTGATTCAAATCCGCCCGCGCAAGCCCCGCATCGATCGGCCCGGCGTCTTGAAAAAGGGCGGTAAAGCGTTCTACTCTAGCCGGCGAGGAGTACACAATGTCCGACCAGATGGAGTATGGATCCTTCGAGGCTGCCGTCGAGAAAAGCAAGGCGATCGAAGCCGACATTCAGGTTCACCCGGAGCGATACCGGGTACTCACCGGCGACCGGCCCACAGGCCGCCTCCATATCGGGCATCTTTTCGGCTCGCTCCAGAACCGGGTACGTCTCTCGAAACTCGGGGTAACGACCTATATCGTCATCGCGGACTATCAGGTGCTGACCGATCGTGAAACTTTTGAAGCCATTGCCGAGAATACCCGCGAGCTCACCATCGACTATCTGGCCGCAGGGATACGGCCCGACGCCAATACGCATATTTTCCCGCACAGCCATGTGCCCGAGCTGAACCAGCTTCTCCTGCCTTTCCTCACCCTCGTGACGAACGCGGAGCTCAATCGCAACCCCACCGTCAAGGAAGAAATCGCCGCCTCAGGCATGAAGAACATCACCGCGGGCATGTACACCTATCCCGTGCACCAGGCCGCTGACATTCTCTTTTGCAAGGGGAACACCGTTCCCGTCGGCAAGGACCAGCTCCCCCACCTGGAACTGACGCGGGTGATAGCGCGCCGATTCAACGAGCGCTTCGCCGCCGGCAAGCCCGTCTTTCCCGAACCCCAGGCGCTTCTCTCCGCCGCGCCCACCATCCTGGGCCTCGACGGCGGCCAGAAGATGAGCAAGAGCAGGGGCAACGCGATCATGCTCTGCGCCTCGGCGGAAGAAACGGCATCCCTGATCAAGAAGGCGAAGACAGACGCCGAACGCCACATCAGCTACGATCCGGAAAAACGCCCCGAGGTTTCCAACCTGCTCCTCATCGCCTCCCTCTGCACGGGCGAGGCGCCCGCGGACATAGCCGCCCGGATCGGGGATCAGGGATCGGGCGCCCTCAAGCGGATCCTGACGGAATCGCTCAACGAATACCTGCGCCCCCTGCGCGCGGAGAGGACGAGGCTTGAGGCCGACCCCGCTTACATACGATCAGTCCTGCTCCAGGGCATCGAAAGCGCCCGCGCCGCGGCCATCGCCACTCTCACGGAAGTGCGCGCCGCGATGCACATGGAATTATGAGTTACGCGGAAGCGCGGCGCGACGCCGCGATGCACATGGAATTGTAAGCACAAGTCTTATCGCAGCCCTGACAATCTATTCGCAAATAATGACGAATTATCATTGAATTTCGCCATAACTCGCAGTATAATGCGAATAGATATTTTCGGAGCTTGCAATGAAATTGAATAACGATCTATCGGATTCCGCCGCTTTAGCCGAGCTGGGGAAAAGATTATCAGGAATCCGGATCGCCTCATCCCTCACCCAAGCCGACCTTGCCGAGCGCGCCGCGATAGGAAAGCGCACGGTGGAACGCATCGAGGCGGGGGAATCCGTGCAGCTGATAAGCCTGATCAGAGCATTGAGGGCTTTAGGCCTCCTCGGAAACCTCAATCTGCTCATGCCGCAAGAAGAGCTTCAGCCCATGCAGCTGCTCGAAGAAGGTGGAAAGATCCGTCAGCGGGCGTCCCCTTCCCGCGCCGAGCGTAAGCAAAAAGGTACTTGGACCTGGGGGGACGAGCGATGAACACGGTCGCGGAAGTCCGGCTTTGGGGTACGCGCATCGGTGCGGTCTCGCTTCCGGATGGCGAAACAACAGCCCAATTTCAGTATAGCGATGATTTCTTGGCCAGCGGGATCGAGCTATCGCCACTCGTCATGCCTCTCTCCTCCCGCGTGTACAGCTTTCCTTCCTTGCCGCATGAAACCTTCCACGGGCTGCCTGGATTGCTAGCGGATTCCCTTCCCGATCGGTTCGGCAATGCGCTGATTGACAGCTGGCTCAGCCGGCAAGGCAGAAGCGCCGAGTCTTTCAACGCGGTGGAGCGCTTATGTTACACGGGAAAGCGGGGAATGGGAGCTATGGAATTCCTCCCCTCCACTGGTCCCGAGATAAAGCATTCCCAATTGCTCGATGTGGAGCAACTGGTAAGCCTCGCCTCGCAAGTCCTAACCGAGAGGACAAATCTCCAGGTCGTCCTTGCCAATGATCAAAGCGACAAGGCAGCCTTGAGCCAGATACTGCGGGTAGGAACTTCGGCGGGGGGCGCCCGGGCCAAGGCGGTGATCGCGTGGAACCCCGGAACGAACGAAGTGCGGTCAGGCCAGGTCCAGGCTCCGCCAGGTTTCGGGTACTGGCTCATAAAATTCGACGGAGTTGAATCCAATCGGGACAAGGATCTGGATGACCCAAAGGGATTTGGAACCATAGAGTATGCGTATCATCTCATGGCTGTTGCGGCGGGGGGGACCCTGACCGGAAGGAAGGTGGTCCGAGAAAAAAAACCCCCCCAATTTTCTTACAAACCCCACAAAAAACACACCC